>WLWD01001624.1_pt1 | contig 140738 bp, 78 predicted proteins | sample 6712731 | NCBI WGS metagenome assembly WLWD01 (sample SAMN12718690, study PRJNA576275) | sponge metagenome | isolation source: marine sponge | host: Mycale hentscheli | place: New Zealand: South Island, Marlborough, Capsize Point | collected 2014-11-01
GGCTCCACCCAGCCGGGGGGGGGGGGGGGGGGGGGGGGCCATGCCCCCCAAGACTCAGCTATAAATATTAGTTAGCAATAATCGAAAGTGTCTATAGTTGTTCTGTAAGTGCTTTTCAACAGTTATAGTTAGCCTAAAACGCTGCCAGCTTATAATAATTAAATCACAAAATTTAGGTTTCTTCAATACTTTAAATCAACAGCATTAGAAGGACCTCTAAACTAAGTTTGTTGTTCCAAAAGATCGCTTGGAAAACTAAAGCAAGGACAAGGAAGGTGTGGAGTTACGGATATCGTCCTCAATGCTAGATCGCTAACTGTTTCCTCCCCTAGGATGTCTTGATTGTATTGAAGACAGTGAAGATGACCTGACTCCCAATTTAGACTGCACAGTCTAATAGCTCAATCCCTCTTTCACTTCTGGATCATCTTCAGTTTCATCAAATTAATCTGTAATGCTGTCAGTTATGTAGCCTCAGAATCTGGATGGTTCTGTGAGCCTGTATCAGCTATGTTTCAAGTGGGGGTAGAACTCCGCTGTCATTTTTCTTTGGCAATTGATATTCAGCTCTAGACTACCTAACCTCACCACTGAAGTATTGTGGCATAACATATTCATGTGGTATTGTTATAGTGGAAAAGATTTCCATGGTGGTATTAGTTTTCACCTGATAATATAAATTTGGGGAAAAGAAATAGCTAATTAATGAAACAGAATGCTAACATTAACAATTCGGGAGGAAAAGTGAATAAATTGTTTTCAAAAACAAGGTGATACTGCAGCAGTCTAAAAAAGTAATAAAATACTGTGCACTCAAACAACTTCCACATTTGATCGGGTGGTTAGGGCAATGCGTTATCAATATCCAATTGAATCTTGAGAGGCAATTTTGTCAATACGGCCTTCGTGCCACAGGCAGGCCAAGTTGCATCATATTCACCTTAATTTATTCCTGTCATGCTTTTTGTAGCCACTTAGCTAGTTATTCACATGTTTCAGGTGTAAAAATTATCAATAACTTACTCTTCAACTGCTGCAATACTTATACCAGCTCTCAGCTATCATTTTTTAGTTTCACTACTTTGAAGGGCAAACTGAATCCTAAATATTATAGATTATATTATAGTATAGTCAAATATTGGTCAACTGGAGGATAGCTGGTGCTCTTGCCATTGGAATGCTTTAATTAACCCAGTGCAAGGATGACCCTGTGACTGTGCCCACTCACCATTTAGACACAGTAGTCTAATAGTACTGTTTGCTCTCTCTTTGATTTCTGGATCGTCTTATGTGCCCAAATCAATCTTTGCTATGTAGCATTGGAGCCCAAATCAATCTTTGCTATGTAGCATTGGAGCCGTCCAGTCTCAGATTCTGAACCTTTCTTGGTGCCTGAATCAGAAATCTGCTGTAATTTCTTCTCATTTTTCTTTGTTAGTTAGTACTCAGCTCTTGACAAGTATTGTGAAGTATTGTGGCATAACCATACCATGTTTTATGGTACTGGAAAATGTTGTCATGGTGTTACAAGTTTCACCTGATCATGCTAATTCTTTGGGGGGAAAGATATACCTAATGATGCCTATTGTTAACAATAAGATATTGGGAAAAGTGAATAAATTGTTCAAAGTCGATAGCAACCACAATTTTGATTTAGCCTAGAGAAGTAATAAAATGCAGTGCACTTTCTGGCAACTTCCAAATATGATCACGTGCATAAGGTAATGCGGTTACGGATATCCAATTCAATCTTGGGTGACCTGCAGTAACGTGACAGTCGGAAGCTGCGCGCTAGGCTGGAGTAGAGCTGGATAGTGAGAAAAAAAATATGGTTTCTTTACTATTTATTTTTTCTATTTATTGGCAGAGATCGCTGTCAGTTCCTTTAAGTGAGTTCTATCCTTTTGGTCCAGATGTTGATATGATAATTGGACCAACTATTGATGGAAGCTCTAATGCTATCGTGGACATTGAGTTTCCCTTCTATGACAGCATTTACTCATCCTTATTTGTAAGAAGAATTGGCTATTGGGATACCAATTACTGATATTTTTTTTGGTAGGTTAACAACAATGGAATCATCTCATTTAATCAAAGTTTTCAGCGGTATGATCCACTAGAGTTTCCGCTACAAAAACCGCTAATTGCCCCATTTTGGGCCGACTCTGACACAAGACTAAATGGTTCTGTGTGGTTTGGAGAACACACTAATCAATTGGATCAGTTACTAACAGCAAAGAAAAATGTAAACAAGTACTTTTGTGTGAAAGATTTTGAGCCAAGATTTCTTTTTGTTGCTACATGGGACCAAGTACCACCATACTACACACTTTTGCACAGATTATCAACCTTCAGCAAGGTATGTGTGATGTATTATACACCTCAACTCTGAAAGAATATTGGTTGAGACCATTAAATTAATATTAAATGTTTCTTAAATGGAGAGAAAGCAGATTAGATAGTCAAAGCATCGCAAATCAACATGTATAATTGTTACATAATCTTGAAAAAAGAAACTTAATATATAGTCATCATTTACACACTGTGACTTACAAGCACTAAGTGGTAAAGGGAAGTGGCCATGATAGCTATGGATGAATGCAAAATCAGTAATTAGCTTATGTTATAAAGTTACAGCACCACAACATTTGACAACTGTAGCTAATAGTCCCATACCATCATTTCCAATAAATTAAATTCCAAACCATTTTCACAAGAATAACTCAACAAAAAATCATTTCATATATTTGACTGTTAAAAATGAATTTGTTGTTTGTGTTTTCATAGAGGAATACATTCCAGTGCATTTTAGTAAGTGATGGGATCCAGTCCTTTGCTGTCTTCCTCTATGCTGATGGACTCATGGAATGGACTACTGGAGATGATTCAGGAGGAAGAAATGGACTAGGAGGAAATGCAGCACATGTGGGATATGATGCTGGAGATGGTGAATGGTTTGAGAATGTACCAGGATCTGGAACTGCCAGTATCATCAATATTACTAGGACCAGTAATGTAGGAGTGAATGGAGTGTGGACATTCCAATTGAATGCTGCTGAATCAATATGTGCATTAGGTATTAAAGTAGGAAGAATGTTGACTAATATTGCATGTGTTATGTTAAGTTTACAAGTAGAGTTGTACAAATCAAGTGGTGGAGAGCAAAAACAATATTATCTTTTTCTGCAATAATATTATTGTTATAAAATATATTTTCTTTTTAACATGCGAATGTTTACACTCACTAATTAATGATAACAAGATATGATTTCACTTTCACATTATAAAGATAATATTTTGGCTAACTTTTAATATGTGCATTAAGTATTCATATATAGTATTTTATGTTCAGTGATGTCACATTGCATGCACACGTTATGCGAATAATAGCTAGCCAACAAAGTGATATAACAACAACACTCACTTGAGAAACATCAATCATCGAAATTAAGATATATAACCTTAGTTAAAGAATTTCAACCATCACATTTATCCTATGAGTAAGCCACAATATCTCGAAATTACTTAGTGATTAAAATTTTCAAACAAAAGTGTAATTCTATAAAAACAAATCTTTAGTAATCTGGTCTGGCAGTAATGTTATGCCGATTGGAATCTTCGAAGAACACAACATGAAGGATATGCATTATTATGCTTCTATTGTGATGGGAGGTTGGCACAAGATAAAAGTATTGTATTATGTTAATTTATTAAAATACGAATGTCAGTATACATATATATGGCAGACCAACAAAGATAATGAACCTAAATATTAAGCCTTGCTTTGTAAAAATAAAGTTAATAAATTTTTTATATCCAAAACAATTTTTTTTTTTAACATAGCTATTTATTGTCTATAGAAACATTTATTCTCACAGTCTTTCTATGTAATTATTTTAGGTACTTGGTTTCAGGTGGTTTTGGAAATACCAGATTCATGTTCTAGTTGGTCTGTAAGTTACGAAACACTTCTATTCTTCCATGATCACTTCCTACAAATGTTTATTTATGCTAGAGTGAGAACTACACACAGAATATGTGGGATATTGAAGAAGAAATACTAGACAAATTGAAATCAATTTGTGTATGTGATATAATGGATGATATCATTTCTAATGGGACTCTATCATGCCTCCCATATTCTCCATCCTTCCTTACTTACAGAGCATTCATTAAAGGCAATATAACATTACCTACTATGACACTTATATCCTACATAGAGGAATGGCTAAAAGCAGGTGCTGAACTACAGGTGAATGGAAAGCTTCTACATGCTCAAATTGGATGCCCTGTAGCTATTTCTTCAGTAAATGAAGTAGAGTGTGCCTCTTATGAACCAACTACTCCATATTCTTCAGAAACATCCACCAATATATTATTTGACGTCACTACTTCATCCAATACATTATTTGTCATCACTATTTCAGTTTCCATGGCTTGTCTCCTTACAGTCCTAATTATCATGTCCATTACTATAGTAGCTGCTGCTATTTATAAACTAAAACGTAGAAAGAGAGCTTCAATAAAACAATCTTTCAACAAGTAAGTATTTTTGAAGTATTTAGAACTTCACAGTAACACACAAGATATCATTTCAAAATGTCATTATTGGTACTTGTATTTATGCCATGCAGTTCTACAGAACCAACAGCAGATTTGAATGAATATGGTAATGTAGTACCTGAGAATATGGAGTTACCTGACTGCCACCTGTATGAAACAGTGGATGTGATAAAAAACAAGGTTGAAAATGGAGAAGAATTCTCTTTTTCACAATGTGGAGCTTATGGCATACCAAATAAACTTTTCAAGACAGGTAGAAATCCCGAGATGTAAATAACGTGGTACCTACCAGAAAACATGGTAATAATTTTTTTTTGGAAAACAAATTGTGTATACAAAGTGCATTTTATTTCAAGTTTATGTAAACTTGGATGCATGTAAATTTATTGTTTGCTATTAAACATATTGCTTTGTAACTCAAAGTTGATATATTTTTGACATAACTGAGGATACCTGTAGCAGTAAGAGGAAAATATGGTAAAGTTAAGCCACACACATACAACAAATAGTATACATAAATACATAATACACTGAGTTAATACAGTAAAATATTTAGTCGCCTGTCAAGAAATTTGAAAATAAGATGGTGGGATTATGTTGTTCACTAGAACAATTTAATAAAAACAAATTAACTACATTATCATGCTTAGTTGACTACTTGGAGTGATAAGAAGTGAGGAAGACATAAGATCATCCAAATTTTAGAGTGTTCTGATTTTGAATAACTACACGAACTTTACCATCAATTGGAAATATATTATCTATAAATGATAATATTGCATGACATCAATTGAACATTACTGATGTACCTGTGGAATCAGAATGGAAGCCAGCAGCAATAATATAAGGACAACTATTGCTGGAAAAGTATATTGAATGTAGTGATGACTGCTGTATGCTTAGACTCAATGAAAGACAAATTCTTTGTTGTTTTTTTGCCTAGTAGAGTGTTGTTGTTGTTTTTCATGCTTATGATACATGAGTAGCCCTGAGTACACTACCAATGTTTTATATGTCTGTGTTGTCTTCCATAACCTCATAGTGCTCTCACATACAGAGCATATATTTGTGTGTATCTGTACAATGTGCTATCTTATCTGAACTGCTTTATCATATGTGTCTGTGTTGTGTGCATTTCTCACCTTAGAGTTGTCATAAACTCTGGCATCACCCAGTTATTAAGGGTAACTGCAGTGAAAAATATTTTCTTGCTAACGCTATGAAAGTGCTCTCCTGTCGTGTATAAACTTGGCCCAAAACCATAAACTGAGTGGATACTTCGTCCCCTGCCTATTCGAATTTCCCAATCTTCTACAATGTTTAAGGCTATGATCCTGGAGTGTCTGTTTCTTAAGTAATTCAAGGTCCTTGCCATCTCAACTGACAAGGAAACCGAGATCCATTCCCATCCACCTGCCTCGGCACTGTTTCCAAGCCAATAACATATTTTTCCTCTCCAACCACCAAGCACTCTAAATCAGTATCCAAGATTAACTCATCTGCCTCATCCTCTGGTATATCCAGAACACAGCAACACCACACCAAATTTGTCATTGAAACCACTATTACGAATGACATTTTTTCAAGACAGAACTGTTTTCACTTTCACTAAAGGTCATTTCACTAGAACTAATATTCTCTCAAACTCCCTCCACTGAAGTGCTAGGTCCTAAGGTGTCCCTATTCCATGACACCTCTATACCTTCACTACAAGCCTATAGTTAGCTAACTGGTTGAGCAATGAGACCCTCGCTATATTCAGCTCTTTCTGTACTCTGAGCTCAAGTTATTACATTAATCTGAGCGGGTTCAAGAATTAGGATTTTCAGACTTCTCTGATGAGCCAGAACTATGAGGGATTCTGTCAGGCAACAACAGGTGTGGGTGGAGTTATTGGAGGGTTCTGAAGCACATGCAATAGCTGGGCTGAAGAAGCCTGTAGCAGAGAGGAGAAATGCACTGCCAGTATTGTAATCATTGGGAGTTTTTTAACTATATTTTGTGGGACTACGGGGGTGGGGGGTGGGGTTATTTGAATAGATGAATCAGGTAAACACTTAATTCAATTTAGCACAGCTGACATGACCTCATGGAAAATTCATCAGGTTCGTTTGTATATAACATGGTACATGTATCAAATTAAGTTTGCGTTTTTGTGAATGCAAAATCTGATGAAATCCCATGGGAAAGAAAATATGCAGCTCTTTTAGATAGTTATCGCACTTTGAGGTTAGCTATAATTGAACCAAACCAGCTATATTTTGTTGTTTTAATAGCAAGGCTTACACAGACTGTAACCAAGGACTTCCTGCTTTGACTTGCAAATTCCAACTATGAGCTTGCATTACTTAGGTAAAATGTAATAGTACTTATATATTTCAGGGTTGAGGCAAAGCTGTGGGAGTATGAATCTTAACATGGAATTGAAAGATGGACTGTTGACTGTTCTATATTCAAGGACATGAATAAAGTCATGAAAGAGAAGAAAAAGATAAGATCATGGCGGACTCCGATAAATGTTTCTGTGAGCTATGGTTTTTATGCACCTGTATGTAGATAGTCTGTATTCGACATCCCAGCTATCCAAGAATAATAATAATAGTTTATCACCTAGACTTAAAACAATTTAAAATGATACACAAAATTGTCAACAAGAAAAATGCACTTAGCCATGGGCCAACATTGATGTTAAAATTCTTATAGGAACGGAGTCCATGTGGAGTTGAGCTCGAGGCCTTTGTCTAAATTTGTCGTGGTGTTGGTGCTCTGAATTATTAATGATTCTGTTAGCCTCCTATGTGTGGAAGTAATTTGGTACCATTTTAACAACTCTCGATTCACTCCAAGTTTAGAGAGGGGAAGCAACCGAAGTTTGTCATATATTTCTAAGATACTATTTGTATTTAATGCATTTGAACTAGCTGATCACTAACACTCTTAAATTTGCTACTTTAGCATTTTCTGTAACAAAAGGAGTCCTTTTAAGTGGCAAGCAACACCCCATTTCTGTAAACAGAGCAAAGTTAACATTTTGATGCCATTACAGATTACAGGATTCCCCTGATAAATTGATAAATGTGAGCGAGTACAACGTTGCAATCATATGTATAGTACTCTCTGTATCACATACACAGACATGAACAACTGTGGCATGTAAAATTACTGTGAAATGATAGTTTCTATAAATACAAATTGCTTTTTATAAGCCCCCCCACCCCCCCACCCCCCAACGAGTAAATTGTAGACTTTTTGGCTGCTATGTAAGGTACCAATGAAGATGTTTGATGTGGGCCTCATCACACCTGGTTTACTCACGTACAAACTCATATATTGTATACACATACATGCATATGTGTACAATATATAAAGTGTCATTGTGGTTTCTTTCATTCACCTTAGTAAGTAGTACCTTTACTAGCTTTTTTTTTATGTTCTTACACTCATGATGTTTAGTTTTCCAATTAAGTTCATATTTAATGGTTATTATCGAGACCTTTATCGTGTTAAGATGAGCAGTGCAACATCAAATGATGTGCTATAGTGAAAACAGCATTGCATCCCTGAAAGGAGCACTGGACCCTTGGTAACGTGATTACTTTTCCTTCTTTGTTATAGGTTGGAGATGCAAGAGTGTCCAAGGAATTGCCATGGATACATTTCCAGTGATAATTCTATCTTGGTTTGAACGAAAATCTACTGGAGCATTGGGGACAATTAAACCTATCACTGACACTATCATAATCCAACTCTTTAAGAGCTTCTTCATGCTGGAAATTTACAGTATTTTTATTTTTACGAAATTTCATTTAACTTTTTATCAACAGCATTGGAAATATCATACTAACTTACAACAAGCAGGCTGTACTTTTGGAATACAAAGTTGACTAAATAAACACAGTACTGGGTTGGAGGTAGAAGAGAGGAGAAGGCGAGTGAGATGCATGGGCCCAGGACAAGTACTGTATGTTGCTGTCACTGTCACTCTAGGTACGTACATGTAGATTGCTCCATTCACTTTATGGAGAAGATGTTGTGTGTTGATTTGAGAGTATGTGCCACACAGTATAAGATTTGCCTAAACTGTTAGAAACAAACTGTCGCATCCAAAATTGAAGCCACACCCTTTGATTGTTATGTGTGATCATTATAATTACAAAAACTACAATTGCAAATTGATCAGTACCCACACCTATAACTCCAAGTGAGCAAGCCCACATTTTCAGTTAACATTATGAGGGTCTTCAGGAACCTGAAATCACTGTCTTAATATTTAAACACAGTGGAAGGATATACTTGAAAGTGTTGGGGTAAATTATGCAACACCGAGAATAGTCTAACTTTTTTCAGTTTGAGGAGGTGGGTCTGTCGGTGGAGCGAGAGAGGTGGTCGGCAAGCCATACGTGCACACAAGGAGGTTTCAAGTTCATTGGGTCATATTGGTTAGGGTCAGCTGTTCCGCTCATAACGTCATCCCGATAAAAACGTAACGAACATAAGTCGGGTGTATTGTATGAGTTGCAGACATTTGAAAAGTAAGCCACATGTAGTCCTGTAGCAGATCTAAACGCCTAAACTTTTGTAAAAGCATAACAAACCCAATGGCACTATTTTTCTAGTGAGCTAGTGATAACTAGCTCATAGCTAGTTACCACTTAAAGCAAGGCTAGCTCACTCCCATTTGTGCTGAAGCACACCACTAGTTTGTGTGTGTATGTGTATGTGTGTGTGTGTGTGTGTGTGTGTGTGGTGTGTGTGGTGTGTGTGTGGTGTGTGTGTGTGGTGTGTGTGTGGTGTGTGTGTGTGTGGTGTGTGTGTGGTGTGTGTGTGGTGTGTGTGTGGTGTGTGTGGTATGTGTGTGTGGTATGTGTGTGTGGTGTGTGTGGTATGTGTGTGTGGTGTGTGTGTGGTGTGTGTGTGGTGTGTGTGTGTGTGTGTGTGTGTGTGTGTGTGTGTGTGTGTGTGTGTGTGTGTGTGTGTGTGTGTGTGTGTGTGTGTGTGTGTGTAGACCTACCTACTTTGACCCAAGCATTTTTGTGCTAGCTTGGTGGTTGACCCAGTCCCTAACTTCACTAAAAAGAATCTTAGCGCCCGTTACTCGTATATTGTAATTGTTCACCCCTCTGAATTATTTTGGGGGTGCAGTTAGAACTTACTGGAGTTCATAGTCTATTCGAATTAGTAGCAGAGGTAAGGAAAAGCGCTATTTGTCGTAGTTATACGTCCTTTGAAACAGTTTACTTGAAAATCCATTGGAAGATAAATCGTGTGTTCGTTAAGTGTGTGTAGTGTGTAGGCCCTGCCAGATTAAGCTAGAATTTTTTCTGGAATAGTAGGCATGAAATAGCATAGTGGAATTAGAGAATAAGGAAAAATGAGAATAATCATCCAGAGCAAAAAATCTACGCGAGTTTGACTAGCCCTTCCCTCGCTTGCGTTCAATTAAGGGTCTGGCCTGGCGAGAATATTCACGTTGTCTCAAAAATAGACCCAAAATTCAAAAAGTAACACAGAAGGACTGTTTTCCAAAATCAGAGCATACAGACAGACAAACTGGCGAACAGACAAAAAGACTATTTTAACCTCATCACGCGCATGAGCGCTTAGGGTTAAATACACTCCACCCACATTCCCATCCATTCACTCTCCGCTATCTATTGTTTCGCTACGCCGCACCCTTAAACAGTATTTAGCTACTGACTGAGCGTGTATGTACAAATTGGGCCAACGCATTAAGAAGTCATGAATTGTGATAGACCGACCTGTGGTTGCTTAGATTGTCTTCCTGAAACACAGCAAACTAAAAGAGATCATAGACGATTTTAGACCAAAAGGCCTATTTTCCCACTGGTGAAGGAACCTGCTGTAGATACTTGGGTTATTGTTCAGTTGATAGCATCTATAAGTATTTTTGGGTTCTCCGTTGGTGGACTGATTATTAGAGGTCATCGTACAGTTTATGATACGGTTAGAGCAGTCTTCGCCACACTTTATCTTATCTGGGCTATAGCCGACGCATCAGTTCGAGTAATTTATCGCTGCATTTGGACTTTTAAACCGGTGAAATTGAGAGGAGAAGAAAATCAAGATGATACTTACGAAATACGTAATTCTATTCAACACAATAATACTATTTTGAAGTATGCAGCTTCTAGGGATTATGATATCTTAGATTTTAGCTATCGAAAGTATGAAGGTGGTTACTTTATTGTACTCCTTGGATGGTGTACCTGGTACGATTTTTGCTAGTATCAAGAACCATTCTAAAACTTATCAAAGATATAGTTGACAATGAAGAAAGGAAAATGTAGCTCTTGTAGGTTTTGGTTAATGTGTGTGTTCAATTTCCTTTTTTTTTTCTCAAGCAGTATTTTTATGTTTCATACTACATACAATTTGCCATACAATAGCTCAGGTTTCATTCTATTTCTTAGAGCCAATTATGAATTTGATAATTCAAATGGATCTACAAATGTTAGCCCTTATTTCTGGACCACCCTTACTTTAGTTTATTTCGTGCCACAGCTTGGTTTTTTATGTTCTTTCCTACTAATTATATAAAATATTTCAGATATTTTTTATGTGCAAGATCACATACCATGTTTTTAAAGAACCTTTTATTTGTGTTTCTCGCCAGTTTTTACAATAATTTCACTTGTAGATTCTATCATTTTCATTACCTTTTTAATAGTTTCTGCATTATTCTATGACAATAATTCATACACAATCTTAGGTCACTTCGATGTAAACTTGTCATTAAATTGGCAGTATTTTCTTTTGGCTGCATATATATGCATTGTAGTTATCAATTTTAAAAGTTCATCTATTGTTGCACTCTATTTCTTTGTTTCCATGATGTTTATCTTTGCATTTCCATATTCCATATTCGGTGCTGTCTGTTTGTATATCTTGCTTTGTACAAAAACAAAAATATGTTAACTGATATAGTTATACTTTATTTTTCATGAACTTAGTCATTTACTTTGTGTACAATATTTTGTTGCTCTATATTAAAGTTTAAAATGTATATTATTTAGATCTTTAATATTGAATGAAATATTCTAGTAGCTATAGCTTAACTTGTCTTGTTGTGTCTCCCTATTACTCCTAACCTATGCTTCTTCTCTGGAAATAATTAAATACTGTTGCTACAAGTAAGCTGTGATTTAAAAAAATGTTAATTAGCCACTGCATTGGGATTGTGTCCTCATGCAAATATTATATCTGTGCTTGGTGGACACAAATTTTGAAATATATCAAATTGTTCTTCTGTTTCTAAATGCAGTTGTGGTGTAATAATTCTGATGGTTAGAGGTCTAAAATATTGGGTGGCCACTGCTCCAGTGTGTGTGTTCCCCCCTCCCCCCCTCCCGCTGCCCTCCAGTTCCAACCAAAAATATGGTGGTACATCCATATATCCACATAGCTCTTGTGTGTCTGTCTCACCCGCTTCACTGCCTCCCCAAATAGTAGTTTCAAGTAATAATGAAATACAAAACAATTAAATAAATAAATAAATAAACATTAAGGGTTATAGGTGGTGATTGTTCCCAGGGCAGAGGCACAGTTCCCTCGCTGCACAGCCACCGAGAGAGCTGGAAAAGATGGTCTCTAGCCCCCCAGGAGTCTCTTGTCTCCACCACTATTATTATTACTATTTTTATTTTAACAACTGAAACTCACTCTCCCCAGCAGTGTAAAGGGTGATGCAAAAGGGCGTAGCCCTTGTGGGCATATTTGGTCAATTGGAAAGGCGTGGCCACCACTTCTGCCATCTGTTCCGGAGACCTATTTTAGAATGTGTTAAGACTAAGGGGAGATCCTTGAATTCGAGCACTACTCATCCCATTAGACAGTGTTTGTTCCCCATTATTATTGTTCCAGCTAACTTAATAAAATGTACTGTGTTGTAACAACAACTGGGAATACTAAAATAAAGGGGAGACAGTGAAATGCTTTCCTTCAACAAAATTGAAATAACATTTTAGCAAGATGAAATTGTTGCTTTCTAGAAAGCTATCTTATATCAAAGGAATTCCCCTCAGGAATTAAACCTTTTCCACTTCACAAATCATCAATTAAAAGTTTCTTGATCCTGAAAATTCATGTGCTTTAATAATATATGCTTCCTTTTACTAGAGTAGCCAAAAAAGTATAACTTGCTTGAGACTATTCAAAGGTTTCAATATCTGGTACTTTTTGACAGCTTGCTATCATTGCTAAATTTAAGGCATGATTTTCTAACAGTGTGTGAGGCCTTTGGATGATACAATGTCTGCAATCTAGCTGACACACTTGAAATACATGTCCACTCATTAATACCACATCAAAAGCTTTATAAATGAGTTTTTGAAAAAATCAAACTACAGCTCTTTCAAAACTAATCAATGAATGAGGTTATGACTTTCAGCACCAGTGGATAGCAGATCCTAAAAATTCTTTTCATCAGAGTGTTTCAGTGTTTGTGCATGGTTCCTATCTTAACTGAGAGAGAATCGTTCATTCAATCATCTGACTGGCATTCATTATTGTCAGAGGGCTGTCCAGCTCTTCTGTGTGTCATTGATGCATTGCGCTGTCATCATATAGCTATTATGTCTCATATCAGATTTATGTGTTTTTGCTGTTTTTAATGAATGAACCGTGAATGTGTTAAGAGTTGTTAGCTATAGTAGTCATTTGTTGAACGATAATCTGTCTGAACTTCTTCCAGTCTTGCTCTTTGCCAGGAGAAACATCCCTAGATCTGACATGCCTGGTAATGTTATGCTGCGATTCCAGTGTGGCTGTTCAATTGCCAGAAGTGACCTGATTTCTTCACTAATAATCTAACATAAAAAAACAAAAACAAATGTGATCTCACACAGCACCTATCATGGCTAATGTGCATAATTAGAAATGTATTGTTGCCATAAATTCTGCATACATGTAAGTACTATTCAGTTTTACTACATTTATGCTAATTTTGATAATGACTGACTCTCCAGTCCATGATATACTTGGCTCAATTTGACCATTTGTTCTGTGTTCGATAGAACAGATAGGTTCCATTGATACACATCAGTTCCATTTCATTAACAACCATAGGTACATGCAAATCAAACTATCCAATTTTCAATTTCAAGCAATCTAACCCTACATTAACTATGAATTCTTCTACCAGTTTGTACATGATATAACTATAATGTCAAATATGATATCTTTAGTTTCTTAAAAATCAATCAGAATCACACGTAAAAGAAAAATTGCACAAATCACATAAATAGAATGATGACATAGTAATGGCTCAAGAATCCTCAGTCTAATTATTCATACATTTTGAGTTGCAAGGATAACTAAAAGTTATTGTGGACTAACAATAAGCAAATTTTATACTAGATAGCCCTTGTCTTACTTATATTTTTGTATCACTATTTGTAGGACTCTAGGCAAAGCTTTTAAAGTAAAACTGTCAGGCTAGTCCGCTTTTTTCTTTTTCTTTCGGCTTTATTCTCACTTACTTTTCTTGACAGATAACGACAATTTACCAAACATGGCTCAGTTTAATGAATACACACACCATTGCCCACTGCCATTATTACTGACAATGCTTTACTGACCCATCCTGACAATGCTTTATCAAACCAACACAGCTCATGAATTATTCATGAATACATACCATCATTGTTAATGACAGACAAGCAAGTATATCATTATTTCCAGATGTGCCCCTCCAGCCTGCGGGACACTTCCAGAAAAAAAACTTCCTACACCCAAATTATTTTATTTCCAATTTTTTTCATCCTCTTTTTTTAAGTTTTAAATATTCTCTTCATAAGTATGCTTTCACCATAGACAATAGATCACAATTAACATGTCAGTAATATCACTACAAACGCCTCTCCTTCTAACACATCTACATTCTTTATTTCCATGCATTTCACTCCCTTGTCATTTCTAAACTACTAGAAGAGCCACCATAGCTCGAAATATTATAGCAATAAAAAGAATTGGTGAATTGTGGGTACAGCAAGTTGGGCAGCTAACTTACAAAACTATAACAGCTTTACATAAGAAATAGTCATACTAACCTTGATGTGTCCAAAATTTGTTATTCCTAACTTTGGCAGGGAGGAAGCATGAATATGTATTAGTTTAGCTCCATTCACATAATTTTTAATGAAGCATTCCTAATACACACAGACACATGCACACAAAATTTAAAAAATATCATATTTAGAACGGTTATACAATTACTTTTTTTTTTTTAAACAAGAATGATGAGTAAGTATCTCTAATTTTTGTTTTATTAAAATAAATATTCAAGTAACAGAATAGTTTAGCTCATAGCACAATATTTACATAATATTTATTTAATTCATTTCAGTATTTCCCCATCAAACAATATCTTCCTATAATATTGAATGATGCATAATGAAGGCTCAAACACACCCATGCGTCGCTCTGGACAAACTGAATTTTTAGCAGTATGGCGGAGTTACCTCTGAATAACAGGCTTTGAATACTGTTTTGGACAAACATTCAACATATTATAATAAACAATGTATTACAATTGTCATACAATGTGGGATAATATTTCATGAGAATGCATAAATATTTTTTACGAGCCAAAGGTAAATGAAAATACTTATGTTTGTTCATGAAATGACTCCCCTTGTTGACTTACGTGTGCAATAAGAATTAGCTATATGCACAATGTAGTTATGAACATAAAGATGCAACGCTGGATTGCTATACAGTAGAACCTCATAGATCGAACATCAGACAACCGAATTAACCGGTTAACCGAACCGTGAAGAGATATCGCGGTGGGTACGGGGTCGTCATCACGTTTTTGTTTGTTTGTTTTTTTGTTCTTTTTTATTGGAACTGCAGCAAAATGGCAAAAGAGTTGCTATCAGAAGTAGTTTAATAATTGAACAAGGAATATTTTTAGCTGGAGTTGTTCAGGAGTTTGGCTTAGGAAAGTCCACAATTTCAGACTTCTAAAGAGACAGGAAGATTATAGAAAAGTTTTTAGCAGAATCAGCTGACCCTAGTGGCCTGAAGAAGAGGTGCATTGTCAGAAGAGATAATGATAAAAATTTTATAATGCCATGCATTCTGGTTTACTCAGAAAAAAAAAACTCAACGGTACACCATTAAATGGTCCTTTAGTAATGGATAAATCTTAAATACTGTATTCATAGTATTTTAGTCGTTTAAATATTTTCGTACAAAGTTAAATTATGTTATATTCAGAGTTACGTACATTTCAGAGTTACATACGTACACCTCATTTCCCAAGGGGTACGTAACTCTGAGGTTCTACTGTATAATGTCCCAAACAATTCATATCCACATTTTGGGGGAGCAAATATAGGACTCACACCCCAACTTGTGCACCTCACAGCAAAACATATGTAATTGTTCAGGCTCCAACCACAACCCTCCACAGTAAAAGGATAGTAACTGCTTAAATTAATTATCCACAACACATAAGCGTAGGGGCTCATAAATGGTCCCCACCATCAGTCAAAGACCACCAATTGTTGATAATGCTGAATGAGTGCTTGTATCATACCATTAAATAAAAATGGAATATTCAATCCTGGTATTTCTTTACTTGATATGTTTACTAATGTTTATAGTTGGACAATAAGCTCCGTTACCATGCTCAGAACAGAATAGTTTGGCGCTGTGTGTCAGGAATAGTTTTATTTACTACCAACTTGTGATACTATGTACCATAGTGCCATGACTGTAAATGAACACTTATAATAAGCATTCTATTGTACAAATATAAAATCTAATTAAATCCCTAAAAACTCTCATGCACCAGCATCATTGGTGAGCAAACTATCCCAACTTATTGATAAACATTAATACAACAGTTACACGAGTAAGAAGCTAATAAAGAAAAATTGCAAACCACAACTCAGCAGAATAAGTATAATTTTTGGCGAACAAGCGAGACACTTACAATTGAAAATCAGGGCTATTTGTCTCTTTGTATATATGTGTGAATGTACGTATGTCATTTTGTACTTTGACCCTCATAGTTTTGCGTTTGTTTTGTGGTCTATCCCTTCCCATACCTCCACTAAACCGAATCTTTCGGTTAGCGATCCCATATCCATTCAAGGAAATTTAATTGTTTACCCCTTTGTGTTATGTTGTTTCTAAATGCCACAAGACAAACGTAGGCCTTAAAACCTGTTAGACTCAACACTGTGCAGTAATTTATAACTTCTTGTTTTTTTTTCAAGCTGCAAAATGTTCTGGTGAAAAGGTTACTATGGCATTGAGACCCTTTACCGGATGCGATTTAAAAAACTCGGGTCGTCTATAGGTAGCTCCAAGTGCTTGTTTTCAGAAGCTACTGGAAACTCAGAATGTGATATTAGAGACTACAGAAAATACCAGTACTCAGGAAGTTGAGGTAAGAAAGTAGTTGTATTTGTTAGATAAAGTATGGTCACAACGGCTACGTAGTTATACTTTTAGAAATGGACTGATAGATTCTTCTGAAGTGCTTCACTTGTGCACAGGCTCGCTCACCATTTGTGCTCAAGCACATCACTAGTGTACCTAGTTTTCTTGAAGTCAACATGTATTGTTTAGTAACAACATTGAAGCTGAAGGTTACTGTACTTGTGATGGCAAGTTGAGGATTAAAGAAAGTAGTGCCATTTTTATGCCCCTCATAGTTAGCTATGTCTGGCCAAGGCTAGCACACTTTTTCAACAAGGCCCAAAATATTCTATAACATACTCTACTATCCATCTACATCCATATATAGCTATATTATATATCTACGTTGGCATATGCAGGCATTTCACTTTGCTATGCTTTACTATCTCAGTATTGTTCCTTGTGTTATTACAGTATTTTTGACAGCCAGGAAGAAGTCATCGATGGTTTATTAAAATGGATCATTTTATCAAGAGAAACCAATTTGTAGTGGGTCTACTGCTATAATTATTAGCATAGGTTATCAAGAATCCTCCAGTTTCTTTTGATAGCTGTAGTTCTTACCTTATAAATACTAAACCCAATTTCCTCGATCCAGTCCGCTACCTCTACTTCGGTCCATTTCAAACAGGACGGCACGACGACAGGATTGCTTTCGCACATTTGGGAAAGACTCGCCTAACAATCGTTGCCAAAGCAACCAATAGTTGGCGCGCGTATATATAAAAGGAAGGATGCAATGGTTTACGAGATCACCTGATCCTTTAGCTCCTTACGCGCGAAAAAAAATTTACGAAAAAAAAGGGGGTGTCCCAGGGGACTAAGGTGGGAGAGTACAAAAAAAATTCAACATAAAAACTCTCAGCAGGCTCGGTGCCTCTGAATGTGACAATAATCGCAAGCCAGTTTCCACCTTAAACCAGACCGGCTAGCAGCAATTAGGTAAACGGTTTGGCTGCAAGCAAGAGAAGAAGTTAAAATCCCTTCCCCTTTAGACAGCATGCTGAAGTCGAAATACACTCACTTTTAAGCAGTGGGACAGAAGTACATTCTACAGTTTCTAACCTCTAGTTTTCAGCCTAAGTAAGAAAAGATGTTCTAACCAATCTTCTTATCTCATTTCCTCAGACACTTGGCCCTTCTTTATTCCCGCAGTACAGCAGCCATATCCTTGGAACAAGATGAATGGAATGAGACTTAGAGAGATTCATTAATGACTGATATTTGCATCTTTGTACAGAGCAGGGGAGGATCCGGGAGGGCAGACCAGCCCCCTTTCCCCCCCTCCCCCCCCCCCCCTCCCAACCAAATTCATTAAAGAATTATGATGAAAAAGGGCACCACTATAGGCAAGTATGTTTATACACGACAACTTCATGCTAATTTATGCTCTTCATTTATAAATAAATGTCCCAAATTATATATATACTGTACTAAATTGCATAAAATTTGACCTAAAATGTGTTAGGGCCCTTCCCTGTCATTGACCCTGGTACAGAGGCAACTCAGGTGCATCTGAATTATACCAGAAATCCACTCAAACTAGCTACTTCCTGAAGCGTTGCATCACTTTGCAGCTGTAAACGACTATTGATTCCAATCTCATGTCACTCCCAAAATTGTATTTTCAGCTCTGACTTTGGGGCACTTCATGATCAGTCACTCAAGAGTCAATCACTGATGTCAAGTTTCCTCTCAAGCTGTTCAGAATAATGTGTGGATGTGTCAAGATGCACATGTGAGTGAGTGAAATATACATGTAGCAGTGTCTAGGAACAAGCAATATAATGACTGTTCAGAGCACCAAAAAAAAAAAAGTGCTCCAATCAAATTCCAACAATTACAATAAATATAATGACTCATAACGTCTTTACTAGTTTCTCAAAGTCTTGCTGAATACTAGATATTATGTTAACTATGTGATCTATTATATCACTGTAAACCAAAAGGTGTGTAGTTCACACTAAATTAAGCGTGAATCACTTGTAACAATAGTCACACCAAAATATGGTGTGATGCGCACACCTCATCGTTTGGGTGTGAAGTGCACACCAAATTTAGTGTGAATTCTCACCACAATCACTATGAACTCATACTTACATTAATGCTGAATTATTCTAAGTTACATTGATTCTAGTAACACATATCAACATTTTTTTCCAAAAAAGAGATTGGTGTAATCCTAGATCTCATTAATCATAGACGACTAAAATCTTAGTCAACTCTCTTATCTAGCACACAAGTGTACAAAACATTTATAAGGTAGATTACAGTGATAATAGCATCTAAAGGTGACGAGATATGTAGTTTTCTTTTATTTTTTATAGCTGTAAACTAGACCACGGCCCCACTTAACCACTTATTCACAGCACTCATCTGTCAAGCTATAACTACTGATATCACCAGACTATTGAATGACAAATTGTGTCCATTATACATTTAGTTCTATTCAAAGTTTATTAAACATACAAAACAATTAGCTATTTCAATTTGTTAAAGTACAAAAATAGAAATTTAAGAAGAAAAAAGTCAAAAATACTAATGTAAGATGAAACATTTTTAGGACATGTAGCTAAAATGCTGTATGGTGTGGTTACTATGTGTATACACTAGTCTACAATAGGTAATGCATAATCAGTGTTGAGATACTAAAATTAAAATTCTGTGTGGTATTGAATGACTAAACTATGGTTCTTACTATGTTGTATATCTTCTTTCCAGCCTGATAGGCTTCCGTGGCTTCCTCTTGAGTGTACTGAAGTGAGGGAACCTTATGTTCAGCTCCAAATCTGTTGGGGTACCTTGTTTTGAGATAGAAGTCCTTACTTTGAAGTAACCGGGCACTCTCAGACAGCCCTAAAGCATGTACACTTGCTAATTGCTCAAGTGCGCAAGCATGTGACGTCAACTCGTGGTTCTTGAGAGCAGTGGGACGCAGACCGTTCTTGGCATACATGCCACCCTTCAGAGATTTCTCAGCAACTTGGTGAGCCAAGAAGCAAACGTGGGCTGATACTGTGACATCAGTGATGCTCTTCTCATAAACTGTTTCCATGACATTAAAGTCATACTTGGCCTGTTCAAGCCATACCTCTGCCTTTGCTGCATCAGGTGATACCGTAATTTCAAAACCATCCTGCGCTACTCCACTACTTGTTCCAGCATTTCTTCTTCGACGAGAACCTTCACGTCTAAGGGATTCATTGCGCTGACGTGCTAAAACAATCCATTCATGTAACCACTCATTACTATGTTGATAGGTGTTTGTACTTTCTTTGTTTATGCATTCAGGATCTTCCAACTCTAATCCTCTCTTCAAGCGATCAATTTGGCGTTCTAAATATCTGAATGCCTCTGTAGCATGTGGACTTTTATTCTTATCAGGATGCCACTTCAAAAACATAGCTTTAAGGCATTTTCTCTTCAAATCTGGGTCAGATATTTTGTTATTCCTTTGCAATTCTTCATAAATAGTTTTGTAGATATCTCTAAGTGTCATATCTTTTGTCATTTCCCACAGTTTAACAGTTTCACTTTCAGAGTCATGACATTCAATTTCCAAACATTCATTCTCTTCTTCACTTTCTTTTATGCGAAGAATTTTGTGAAGATCAATAACCGGAACTGTTTTCTTGCTCTCAGAATCATCATCTTCTTCGCTGATGCATATTACATACATGTCCATTTCTTCATCTTTATCTCTATGCAGTAATGACACTTGATTAACCCTAAACTCAACACGAGCAAATATGAAGAAGTTGTCTCTCTCTTCATAACCAATTAGCTCTTGTGGCCTGAAAGTGTTGAGCAAGTCAGCATAAAGACGATGATGCCATTCTGCAGGTATACGTTCTCCTAATCGAGGGTTTAAATTGTAGTCTATGTCTCGATCTATTGCAATATTAGCCATTTCAATCCCCATGTCCATTAAAATTTGTTTTATTTCTTCAGAATTTTCGGCTTTCAACAAAGACGCCAAGCACCTTTCGTAATTACAGGAGAGTTTGGGAAAACATCCAATTTTTAAGATTTTACTAATCAAATATTCACTGAGTAATTCCAACTTGTAACACGTGGCATTTGCTTTAGAATCCACATATAGTGTAAATTTATTATTTTGCTCATCCAATAAAAAGTCCATTGAAGCTTCAGCGATTCTTCTGGCAGTCTGAATAAATATAACGTTGACCTTTAGTTTGTCAATTGTAATTACTTCAAGAGTTGAAAAGCAGTTAGTTAGAAAAGTGGTAAGCTTGTCCCAATTCATATTCCCAGAGTCCCGATTCATATTCCCAGATTGTGATACAGTTTTCAACATCTTACCAAGTATGCCGGCAAAATTATCAAGTTTTAAAGCATTCTTTATCATTTGAACTAATTTAGAGTCCTTTATCTTTATATTCTTTGCACTTAATAATTCAGTTCTTGCAGTATTCGATAATGCCATTGGAGCATGCGAAAATGGGAGCTTTGATACAAATGATTTCAAGTCAAATCCATACTCTTGATGCTCTTGATAGCTGTCTTTACAAAGTAAAGACAGTGCTGAGTATTCTTTGCAATGCTCAAAATTATACTTAACATTTTTATAATAACCTTCATCATCGTATATCAGACTAGTGCTTGACATTAAAACAAAGTTGAGGTCTGGAAGATACAGGACTGAAGATTTGTCGAATGTTGCATCGTCATTACATTTTGCATACAGAGTTTTTAGTAGTAACTTTACAGTATCACTTGTAGTACAATCAATAGGCATTTTCACTTCTGCTTGGATACATGATAATGCTTGAATAATGTTTTCTGACTTCAATTCACTGTTCACTTTCATTTTTTGCAGAGTGTTTAAAAATGGATAAAGATCTTGAGGCAGCACATGCAAGAAAGGATGTAGTTGTGGTTGCAGAGCAGAAGAAGTGGAAATCACTTGTAAAGGCCTAACCAGAACAGGTTTATCTAAAGCACCACAATAGCTACTACTTACTGGTATGCATGGGATATCCACCAAAGAGTTCACTTGAACGTGTTCATTTTGAATGTATTTCAAATTTTTTAAGACTACTTCAAAAAAACTGCTCCAGTCTTTATTTTTCTTAATGCAATCTTGATGGTACTTCTCAAAAAGCTTGAAATTTGAAAACCGAGATTTAGAAATATTTTTTAAGTTTTCAATAACCTGACCCCCATTTGGCTTTGAGTATATCCCAAATCTGTCATAAATTTTCTTCTTTTCTGAAGTACTTACAGAGTATGGCATTTTTGGAGGGTTAATAACTTTTGATACTGTCCATACCAGCTGAGAGCATTCTGATGCAGCAGATTCCTCTAAGCACACCAGAGATACTAGTCCATGTCGGTCTTGTATATAATGTACACCTGAATTGCATGGTTTCACTATCCATGATAGCTTGTCTAATTTATCAGGACATACAAAGTGTATGCTGCGTACATCTAATATAAAATCTTCATCATCATGCCATTCAGTTGTCTCAAATAAGCACTTCAGAAGAGTCTCGGACAACGCTACTAGACTTGTTTTACTATCATTTTTGCCATTAGATAAACTCTTGCAAAAGAGTAAAAATTGTTCCTTGGTAGGATTGACACGAAGGCCCAGATTCTTCAGGAAAGGTAACCAGAAAATATCACAAAACTTTGGTGGTGGGAAGAAATACATATTAGGATACAACTGGAAAAGTTGATTTTCTGGATCTGAAAAGTGATTGACAGGTAACAAATTATTACCTTGTTGGAATACAGGAAGGTTACACAGTGCTTCAAGAAATTTAATTCCTATATTTTTTAAAGCATCATCAGCACTTTTTCTGTATTTCTTGGCTGTATCATAAAGTTCATTCTTTATAAAAGTTAACTGGGAAAATCTCTCAGACTCATTTAACAATTCAAATTTAGGAAAGATGTAATCTGTGTATAGAACTAAAGGACTTAATTCTTGAATTTTTAAAATTCTTAAAGTAGCCAGCAAAGACCAATCGCCTGTGGGTGCCAAAAACATTGTTGTTGTGACTTGTAATATTTTGGTCAAACCTTCTACGGCTATGCTTGGAGGCCATATATAAACTCCTCCAGATATATTACAGTAATTACCACTGACAGATTTGAAGAGTGGAAGTGATTTTACTAGCCTCAATGAATCGTGATCATTAACAAAATCAATTGTCCTTAAGTAACCAAACAACAATTGTATGTGGTCATCTGAAACCGATAACTGTCGCTGGCTGTTGAAAAAGTAGTAGAGATTTTTTAGCACTGTTTTTGGTTTATCCAATCTTGGACAGAACTTGTGTGGATTTCTTACTATTGGATCAGCAAATGGCATCCCTAGTCCAATTAGCATACTGAATACATCATGTTGACTCTTTAAAATACACCATTCTTCATAGTCCACTTCATGCAACTTATCTAGTAGTTTCTTGGGCCTTGCAAGTGGCATCAATTGGTTCTGGGAACTAGTATATATAAAGAGTTTTTTCTTATTTGATAAAATCAATGCCCACGTGCTCACAATTACCATCAAATGGTGCGAGAAAACATTATTTTCCGTTAAACACTGCCACAACTCTGCCAAATTCAGACCAGAATGTACCTCAAGACTATACAAAGGTGTTGATGTAGATTTGAGAGAAGGAGGCAATGTATTGTTTAGTATTTCTAAAATTAAAGATTCATTACCATTACATGGTCTCAAGAAATACGAGAAATCTAAATTTAGATTCAGAAAATCTGGGTGAAGAAAATACTTTTTCATTGTTGGAAATAAGAAATGATACTTACTCATAATACAATACTCTTCAAAAGAACGTATAAACTCATCTGCAGTTAGCAAAAGTGGAACATGGCCTGGTGGCTTTGGAAATGCTGTCAGAGAACTCATTTCCAATGTACTCGAATATTTTGGACTGGTCAAGTATTTAACAAAAGATTTGAATGAGGAAACCTTTCGAAAACTTGAGCTCTGAATATGACAAGGGAAGCCACCAGTGGAGCTTACTTGTTTATAATGATCTGAGTAGTAATCAAACACTGTTTGTGAAGTAGCTGTAGGGATATTAATGGAAAGATCATCAAAATGTTGTTTAATCCAAAATGGAGCAATTGTAATTTTCATTCCAAATGCTTTGAGAATTTGGAGAATGTGATTATTATGGCTATTCCAAAAGTAAATTTGGCTAGAACTGTCAGTGTTGTGTCCTGGTTCCCATGTGAATGATGGCATTAGTGAATGATGACTAACTGAATCAGAACTTTTGCCCAATATTGCAAAAACTGAATAGTCGTGGCGACTAATATTTTTGTAAATTTCTTTGCTCAAAGTTAACATTTCATTTGCTGGGCTAGAATCAGATTCAAGCCACTTAGGAAATATGTTGTAATAGCTATTGAAACATTCTTTGTTGGGAAAGAACTGAGAGTCACTATCAACTAAATGGTCTTGACACTTTATAAGAAATTGAGCATAAGAATAACCCAGTGCTTCTATAAGTCTGTCGTTCCATTTCTTCCTATCATCAGCACTGTTTATGTCACGTGAAGTCCACAAGGAACTACGTGAAGAAGAATCCAGGATAAAATTAGCATTCACGTGTACTGGGAGGTTCGATAGCAGAGGAAGAGGAAGGAAGCAAAATATTTTCGGAGTGAAATCTTGACCTTGTATTTGTGCAGCTAATCCATGCATAGGATATATGTGAGACAAATATTCCCAGTGCTGGGAGGGGTTATTTTTATCACCGACTCCCTGCTGAATAAGCCAAGTTTCTGTATTCTTATTTGGCTTTTCTTCAATGAGCTTTAAACGATAGTGTATAATAAAAGGTTTTTTTATCACACTGTTGCGAAATTTTTTGGCTTGTACATGCAAATGATTACGATTTGTAATCCCTGCTTTATCTATTTCCGTTTTATACACACAAACAGTTTTGAACTTTCTTTTCCCTGAAATCACACAGAAACCTATTTCCATGACATGTTTTAAAAATAACAGGGACTCCTTCAGTCTAGGCACCCATTCTTCAAGCTGTTGTCTCAAGTCACTCGCAAGCTGGGGAGCACTTTCTGTGTCAATTAACTTAGAATTCTGTACTAATTCCTGGGAATGTCTCAATGGAAACCGAAAGAGTGAACCTTTCTTTTGCATCTCATGGGGACAATTAATTGCTTTATCTTGCAAGTAAGCATTTTTAAGGTCAGCAAATTTGTTCCAAAATTCTTCATCTACATCATTCAGTCGTCTTCCTGGACTTATCACAGTAGCTCCAGGTGCATATCGACAGTGAGGATCAAATATACACAAAGTACTAGCATCATTTGTCAGCAGACTTGGGCAATCTGTAAAGTGATACACGACATTGAACCCAACACCGTACTGACCAATGGTTTCAGCTTTAGTCCTCTTACTTCCAAGGCCAAGCTTCTGAATCCCTTCAAGATCTTCATCTGAGAAACCTTTGTCATTCCAGACAAGCAGAGCTGGCCCTTGTAAGTCCTTCCAGTTATTTGACGGCAACCTTTGCATTCCATGTGTCCTTTCATCTAGTATGAAGTAGAGTTTTGTAGCCTTGGCATCATCTGCATTCTGGAGGAGCTCTTTCAGTATTGTTTCATTATAAACATAAGAGTCGAGGATGTTTCGAATTCTTTGAGTAAGCTTTTCAAACTGTCCAAATGACTCTCCACCAAAAGGAGTACCAGAATCATCATATTGATCAAGAACTTTAGAACGAACAAATTTTATACCTACTTTTTTTACTACCTGCCGAGAAAAGCCAGAGTGGACAAAGCTGCAGTCTGTTTTGAGAGTGCACCATGGGGCATCATTGTAGGCAAGATCATTAACATTCTGCATGCAGAGATTTTCATCGTACAAGTAGCATGGTCCATCTACATTTCCTTCATGGTCATTCACAATGGCTTCAGCAATTAAATTAACAGTTATTCTTGCATCACTTGAAATAGGAGAATTTTTAAAGTCAATTTTAACTTTAAATAACACATCCAGCAACTGTTTCGTCTCAAATGTCCTTTTAATTCCAAGTTTCTTTTTAAAATGTGATCTAAACCGAATCAGTGAAGGTAGTTTGTAAAGGTATGGACCGTTTCCTGTCCAGCTAGAAGCTATATCTTTCACAAAAACAAAAACATCTCCCGTCCATAGAAGCTTCTTATTGTGAAAATTATCAATAATACTGTCTTCTACTTCATTCCTAGATATATACTCATCTATAAACTTATAAATTTGAGAGCATGATGATCCAATGTAATCGATTGTTTTTTTATTAAATTTTGAACCACAACTATAACTGTCAGATATTAGAATTAAATTAAGCACAACATCTTCAATTCTGGGGTTTAATCTTATCTGAAGCACTTCTGCAATTGAATCAGAAATTGTACTACATCCTCCATTGCAAGGGTCGTCCTCAGAAATTATCATCTTCTGGGATCCAACTAACTTCCTTGTCCGATCCCCATCCCGAAGTAGCTGTGTGCAACAAGCCAATGTTCGGGTATTCCCAGCCCAATCAAAATTTTTGGGATACTCTGGGGGAATTTGCAAAACTGGTAAGAAGGAAATATTTTGTAATTTTTTCATTTGGTTTACATCTTTGGCATACTCAGCTGCATTTTTCTCTATACATTTCAGCAAATACTGTGCCCTATTCAAGGCCATTCTCTTTTTGCCCCCACCATACATATTTTCAATAGTTCTGGCTCTTTCAATCACCATAGACAGAGGAAGTCTAGAGTTATACATTCCTAGTTGTAACAGAGTTGCTCGAATCTGGTTATCCATAAAAGCATCAATAGGAAAATAACCCTCTTTTGGTTCAAAGAGTCGACATAAAATTTCGCTATGTGGATCTACAACGTCTTCACATTTCTTCAATTTTTTTCCATCTGGAGTGCACGGAATGCAGTAATTATTTTGGATCACAGATTCAAGTTCAGGTGTTTTCTTTATGCCACAAGCTCGCACTAAACTTAAAAGAATCTTGTTTCTTAAATGAAATGGAATTATGGTTCTGATGATTTTAAAAAATTCAGTCAGAAAATAAATTTCACTTACTATACAAAACGTAAAACATGCATGATACTTTCCGGGGAGATCAATTACTGGCAATCTTGCTAATTGTAAAACTTTGTCTATTTCCACAGCACTATTTCCACACAGAATATTGGAAGAAAATAGCTTGGAGTCTGCTACAGTTAGCCATTCTTTCTTGTACTTGGAATAACAGAGGCTCTCCTTCGAGATGAGATCGTATAGTGGTTGCAGAAGTTTTATCCATGGATTCTTGACACTCAAGTCTTGCCGACAAGGCCAAAACATACAATAATTATAGTTTTTCAGGCACATTTTCAAGCACATATCATGAAGGGTTTTTAAAAGAATAAAATATGATTTTGAAATGCTAGAAGTCATTATATCTTCATTAAATTGAGCCTCGTTACTTTTGCCTGGGCCATCAGAGTAATGAATACCTTTCCTGTCATTCATGACAGCAAAATTGGCACTGATATGAACTGGAAGACCAGTTTCCAAATGTAGAGGAAGGAAGCAGAAAGCCTCACCGACCACTTCTTGGGGAAAGTATTTTTTTCTTTCTTTAATCAAGAAACACGCCACAGAACTGATATGCTTATCTATTTTTGACTTTGCTACCAACCAGAAGCTACTTGATTCTAATGAATTTTTATTCACAACAATTTCTACTACTTCTACCTCATCAGAAATAACAGACACTGTTTCTTTACTTAAATGTAGCACTTTCTCTCGTTTGTTATCATCTATCTTGAAGAAACTGATAGATTTCAGATGACTCAAGAAAAGAAGTAGTTTGGGACCCGAGCCTGCAATATCCCCTATCAACCGCTCAATGTCCTTTTTCTTGTAGCATTTTCTGCTAATCTCACTGGCAACCTTTCGTAATGGCAGGCGAAAAATAGTCCCACTAAAGCTATGCTTCTTATCAAACTTAAAGAGGTCCCTGTATGGATCCATCTGCTTGGAATAAACCACTGTTTTATTTGTGAAGGATACTTTTTTCCCTGGCTTCATTGGATTGTTGATTTCTTTTTTTAAATATTCCATCTTGGGATCAAATATATATAAGGAGTCACGACTCACAAACGATGGAATGTCAGTGATATGGTATACAGAACAGAAGCCTACTCCAAACTTGCCTATCTTCAGTGGCTGATCACGCTTAGTTGCTCCTGCTAGTTTTTGAATATTTACAAAGTCCGCATCCGAAAATTCTTTGTTATTATACACTATGAGTGCTGGGCCATGTGCTCTGGACATTCCTGGAAATAGAAGCTCATCAGGGTCTTGAGTGTGGGTTCTAGTATCATAGCAAATGCTCATCTCCGTGGCTTCAGCATCATCTGCATTCTGAAGTAATTCTTTTATTATGGTTAACCCATCACTGTAATCCCTTAGAATGTTTCTCAATCTTGTTATCAAAGGTTCACTTTGTCCCACGTCTTCAAATACATCTTCGGAAATCTCTAATTTTTCACTTAGTGGTACTACCCCTAAATATTTGGACAAATGTTCAACATTTTTGTGAATAAACTTCAAAGATTTATTTTTCCTTAAATATGCCTTCAGATATTGGACATCAGTAAATACCACTTCTTTGACACTCTCTAACTGCAAAATTGAATCAGGACATGCAACTGGCACAAGCAGTTTGCTTATATCTACTTTTTGTTCGGCATACTCCTTGCCATTTTCTGTCACCCACTCTAATATACGAGTTACTAATTTCCATTCCAAGTCAGAATTTGTACTTGATTTCATTTTAATTTTATGCAGAATTGACACAAGAAGATCATCAGTAACTGTGGCATAGGCTCCAAAGGATGTCAGGAGTTCTTGAAAACGTGCAAAACGCTTTGGAAGCACGTGTATGTAAGGAAATAAAGGCTCAGAAAAACTATTGTGCCCAGCAAAGGCAACCATGTTAGGAACAACAAATACATGGAGCCGATTTATCCAAATCCATTCTCTTTCTTCCAAAAATGAAATTAGATCCTGTGATATATTTTTGAAAGCATTATAATTATTTTGAAGGTAGGTGTAAGTATTGATTACCAGGTCTGTCATTTGTTTCCCATTGATGTCTCGCTTGCATTGAATTATTTTCTGGAAATGACATATAACTTCACCTACTGGAGGGCTCCTTTGTAAACTTGAGCAGACTGAACTGGGACAGTAAACAATATATAATTGGGAACCAACAATATTGGGCATAATTTCAATATCAGTAGAGTTTACCGGAAGTACAGAATCATTCAAGATAGTCAAGTGGGATCCTTTACCTGAACCTTTCCATGGAAGGACTCTTGGGTAGTCTTGAGGCATCTGCTCAATAGGAAGCACACTGTTATTACGTATAATTGAACAGACTGCTTCTAGAAGGCTAGATGAATTGCCTCCACTTACAGTAATGAAATTGTCTAATAATCCACTGTTACACCGTATAAATTGGAACACACTCCCAGCCTTTGATAAGATATGGCTTGGCACTCTGTGAATGCCTTTGGGATTTGATATCTTCAACAAAATTTGATAAATATCTTGAGCATTGGCAAGCTGTCTCAAATCACACTTGCGGAGGTGAGCAAGATTTATGGGTTGATCAAAAGGAGACAATGGGAAAACATTTTCTCCTGCATATAAATCTTTTAAATCCTCTTTGGATGGATCAAAAAGTACTGTAGGGCATTTTAGCTCTCTGGAAGATTTATTCACACGAAGAAAAGGAAGTTTACTAAGGCTGGTAGAAAAGAGATCGCGATCAAGTTGAGATTCCAAATTAGAAAATATTTTAAACACTTCTTCCATAAGTGGACTTATTTTGTGAGATGGAGAGAATGTGTTGTCTTGTATAAGTGGAAAAATAAATTTCGCCAAAAATTCAGCCGGTGATTTCGGTCGACGGATGTTTGTGCACACATCAATAATTGATTGCATGTTTTTTGACAAAGAAAGTATAGTCAAATTAGATGGCAAGTTTTCTGATGGTATTATAAATCCTTCAGGCATCAACACTGTTGCTGAACTCACAGCAATGGGATCTGCATCATCTACGATTGTTAAAAATATTGGCAAGTTTTCAACCACATGGCTAAACTTATGTGGAACATCAATTATGTAAGACTGGAAAGCCATTGCTTCTGCTTGAGATATTTTAAGAGACTTCAAATCTGACAGTCTAGGATTAACATTGTCAATAGCATTCAAAATGCCTACACAGGAGAGAGGGTACAAGTAGTTCAATATTTCATCATGGTGAATGTAATGTGAATAGCACTGTGGAACACATGCTACATTAAATTTGTTCAACACTTCAATGACTGCATTAAACTTTCCTGAAGGCTGCCTGGGACTCCCAAATACTACTCCACTGTCTTGAGAGAGTTTGCGGAGTTTTAATTTCAATTTTCTTGTGACAGGAACTATGTGAATATTTTCAAACAAAGCCAAACTCTCTTGCTTTCTTAACCATTTCCAAAATGTCTTTAACCAATATTTGTGAATGTCTAGACTTTCAAAGCTAATTTCCATACGATCAGAATGGTTTTGAGGAAAGCATTTTTCGGACAGAATTCGTGCTACTGATTTTGGTTCCAGAAGTCTCAATTGAGTCATCTGTGAGAGTGCTACTTTCAGAAGAAATTTCTGTAGTTCAGAATTTTCACTAACTGGAACACTAACTAAATGCTTATGGCCACCTGGCAAGAGTCCAAGGCCACATTTCTCTGTACATACATATTTATAAGAATAACATCTCTCTTTTGTAAAAACATCAAATGATCCATCAGCACAGGGTAGCAACTGAATACCATTAAGATCTGAATAGACTTTATCAGTAAGGCAATAGCATAGTAAATCTTGCTTTTGTACTGGGCTAAGGGAGGTGTAATGTTCACACAAATCACTTTTTAAAGCTGTTCTGGTTAAACTTGGAGAAAGAAATTTTAGAGACGACAATAGTTGGGTATACTCTAAAGCCTTCCATATTTTTGGTGGTAATTGAACCAACGGATAAGATCTTCCTGTCATATACTGAATCACTACTTCAGGCAGTGAAGACCCTTGAGAATGTGGAATAAATATAGCTTGCTCTAATGTCACCCACTTGTTTGATCGGGTATAAAAGCAAGCAGAGTGCTGAAAGAGTTCTGAATATAGTGTTTTCAATAAGCCTTTCCAATTGGTATCACGTTGTCTTATTTCTGGATTGGGAATGGCTTGATAAAACAAAACATGATTATCTCTGAATTCCTCCAGAGCTTTCAATAGCAATTGGCCATAGCATTTAGGAATAACATATTTAACAAGTAGGACATTCCAATCTGCTAAAAAGTCATTTCTTCTTTCCCAGCTTGGCCACTTTAAACCCCTACGGTCATCATTCAGACTAAACGTACCATTAACATGAACAGGTAAGCTAGTGCAAGCTTCTGGGGGTAATGGCAAGAAGCAAAATAGTCTACCACTATTCAAGGGACTAGACGACATCTCCAGGGCAGCCCCAGCATATGGGAATGTTTGAACTTTTTCTGCTACTTCTTTGACAGAGTCATTTTCTGAACCAAACCAATTACAAACCAGCCAGTTTGTACTTGACTGTCCTTCATATGTCATATTGACAGAAAAGGTACTCTCAGTATGTATATTTTGCGAGATTCCATACAATTTATTGGCTTTGTATACTTTCTCTACTTCATCTAATAAGTAATTCCGATCTATCCTCAATCGACAGCAGTGTTTAGGAGCAATTTCCACTTTATAAAGCAGTGAGCATCCGCGTCCATTAATAGTGAATACATGTATGCTTTCTAAATGCCTCAAAAACAGTAACAAATATTTAGCTTCATCTCTAAGGGAAACGACCAATTCTGTGAGCTGTTCAACTGTGCACAATTTCTCAGACAATTTAGATACTTGGTTTCTTAAAGGAAATCTGAAAAGTGTCTTCCCATATTTCTCAGTATGTGAATTAAACCCCTCAATGCCATCAAATGGTTTAAGTTGATTTCGATGAGATTTCTGTGCAGTAGAAAGTTTAGTTGAAAATCCAGTAGTACCCCAAATATTTGCTTGAGGCTCAAATATTCCAAGCTTTTTCCCACTAATTATCATAGGTATATCTATTGGATATAATCATAAATTAAAAGGGTGAGGATATGATAAGATACGCTAACCATATTTCAGGTATCCTTCAAATTAATCCCCCTTATAATTCTTGCTTTCAACATCCTAGCACAACATTGGGTTCAAATCCAACAAAAATACTTTATTTAATCATTATTACCTTACTACTAAATAAAGGTAAAAATCTGCAGATAATACTAGTGGTGTGCTTGAGCACAAATGGCGAGCGAGCCTTAAACTACACTATTGTTAGGTGATTGATTTTAACAACTAACACTCAAGCTACTAAAATAAAGTCGAGTTTTTAAAGTAAGTATATGCGGTAAAGGGGATTCAATGTCATAGTAACCGCTCCCATGCAACTGTTTGAATTGAAAAAGAAGCAACAAAATCAAGTCACGTTATTTAAAATTTTCTTTGTGATATTCTTAATAGTAGTTGTAACGCACAATACTTTCACACAACTGAACATACCTACGCAAGACTTACCTTCGTGGTTCGTCCAGTGGACAATGAATTTTCAAGTAAATGCTGTTGAGTAGGGCTTATAACTGTGACAAATAGCGTATTAACTTACCACCGCCACTAACTCGAATAGAATGGAGCTCCCATAAGTTTTTGCGTTTTAACTGCACCCGCAAAACAATTTAAAGCGATAAACAATTCAATTTCTAAGGTGATACGGGTAATGGTCGCTAAACCAGATGATTCTGTTTAGTGAAGTTTGGGACGGGGTCGAACGCTGAGCGAACACAAAAATATGAAGGGTCAAAGTACAAAATGACATACGTACGTCCAAACATATATATAAATAAATAAACAAACATCCCTGATTTTCAATTGTGTTACCCCTGTAAGTGTCTCGGTCACTATGCTCGCTCACCGATTGTATTGGGGCCCTTTTGAAGTGGACACACATTTGCTAAGTAATTTTGAACAGCTTCTTATTAGCTATTGCTGCGTATTTCATTTAGAAATACCAAACCAACTATTTCATATTAGTGCAAAAGTAGCCACCTACCAAGAAGTCCCTTCTTATCAGAGTAATTTAGTATACATGACAATGAGAGTGATTTATAGTGTTTGTAGCGTGAGTAGATAAAAAAATAATAATAATAAACCCCTGGTATTCTCCCTTACCACAAGACTTCTGAGTCCCAGGTAGTTTCCCATATGGCTTGAAACATACTCATGCGGTTTTTATAATTTTTTTAAGCTGACTAAAATTATTTGATCATCAGGGAAGGAAGTTATACTCTGGCCAGCTTGAAAAAAAAAAGAAGGATTGAAAACCCAAGATAGCATCTTGACAAATCAAAGACTTGTGTCTCGCCACTAAATGGCTGCAAAATCAAATAAATGTAGGCCTATATAGCTCCAATGCATAGAAGCTCTGTGGGTTAGGCCAACTTGAACTCACTAACAGTTCACTTCACATGTAGATCTTGTCAAACTACATTAATTACTTAGTAGCATGTACATGTCTGTCAGGGTCTTGATGCTTACCATGACGACAGTCCAACTCGTTTGCAGCATAACAACTTCTCCAAAATGCAAATAAAGGCAGAAGCAACTCTCTTTTGTGTTTCCATCTCAATCTGAAGCCTGGTCCCATCTTCAAAGACAAAATAAAAGTATACTCACAGTATCTGCAGATATATTAACCAGCTATGGTTGAAAAGAAATCCACCTGATGTATAAAAGTATTTAGCTATACCTTGCCAAATCCAATGTTTGTTTGTTTGTTTGTTTTGCTTTTTGCCTGTTAGCTCTTTTTTTTCTTTTCTTTTTTTTTGTTGTTGTTGCTGTTGTTGCTTTGCTCGTGTTTTCTTCTTTGTTTTGTTTTACTTTATTTATTTATTTATTTACTTTGGGGGGGGGGGAGAGAGAGAGAGGAGTGGGGGTGGGGCAGGTGGTGGGTAGGGAATCTAAAATTTAATAGTATCACACAGTTTTCTTATAACAGTACCCAAACATGAGGACAGTACATAGCAAGGATAAATTGCTACAACTTTTTACATATATAACATATAGTAATTTTTCTTGCTTACATCTCACATATGCACAACATTATCTCCACCAACATCCCCACATACTCACCCACACTCACTCACACACACATACCCAGACAGAGAGTGAAACAACACACCCATTACAACACACCCATTACACACACAAACAAGTGAACACATAAAACCTTAGTGACTACATTGTTTTGGCTAACAGACTAACCTGTGATATGATAAACTGAGTTGAAACCAATCCCAAATTGGCCCACTTTGAAAGGATTGCCTGCTTTCTCGCTGTCTTGTAGCCTCTGAATGCCTTCCCAGTCATTCTCAGTGAACATTCCATCGTTGAATGAAATCAAGGAAGGTCCTTGAAACCTTGCCAATTCCTTGTGCAGAAGATTATACTTGGGATGGTTTCTTTCATCAATGTAAAAATGAATGGTTCTTGCTTTTGCATCATCAGCATTCTGTATCATTTCCTATAATATAGGCCAACAAAGTTAGTTTCACACAACTCAAATATTACTTTACAAGTTTATTGATTAAAACCCAATTAAAAAAAAAAAAATTACAGAAAGAAAGAAATATGGTTTTATATTATAGTCTTGCCAGATTTCCAAATACACAAACATAACTTTATTTATCTCAATAAATTTTATTTACTGAGATAAATTAGCATCTTCTACCAAGTGGTTCACCTTGAATATTTGTCCGTCAGGATATCGCTTCAGAATATCACTAATAGCCTTAGAAAGCGGTGGAAGTTTTTGGCCAAAAGTGCCGTACGAATCCGTATCACGGTCCTCACCATCGCCGTCCCTACTGCCACTACCTTCTAGCCTCGCCCTTTTCCTCGCCCTTTTCCTCGCCGAGCTCATCGTACTGCTGCAAGTTTAGCTTCTTATCCGAACGCAGAATTAATTAGTTCTCCCGTTGCTTAGCTAAAATAGCGAGTAAAAAAAAAAAACCCACAAAATGTGTTGTGTAGGTAAAGGGATACACGCCCTTAATAACTAGCTCCGCCCTCGGCATCCTGTTTTTATTGTGGGGAGGGATTACTCACATAAAAAGCTTAGGGTGGTTCGTAGCAAGTGTTATATATCGTTATTTGAAAAGTAGACTAGGAAATGGCTTACCCTTATCCCGGACAAGTAAGTCGACTTTGTAGTCAAGGAAGCATTCGAATTTAATGTTATATTTGTTTGTCGCTGCAGGCTCCTCAAGCTGACCCTCTCTGGGGCTATTTCCAACAAGTAGCTGGCCAAGTGAGTCTTGTTTGCCAATTTGCAGTAATTGTCATTTCACTAACATGTCAGCTTATTTCAATGGACATAGAGAAATTAATTACTGTCCATCTGGTCAAACCTAAAAGAAAGCTAAAAATCTGGCCCTCCTACCATCGAAATTGCAGCAGAGGGAAGGAAATAGCTATGTCACATAAAAAAAAAAAGGGCAGTGGGGTTAGAAGATGCTGGGCAAGTGGCCATATCCAGTTTATTTGTATGTCTTTTTTTTTTCTTTTTCTTTTTTCTTATCTTTTTTTTTTTTCCTTTATTTTTTTAAGGAGTAGTGGGTGGGGCACTTAAAAGTACGTAGCTCGTGCTGCAGCGTTCCATTGAGAAACAGTTTTTTGTGTATTTCTTTTCCTGATAGCTCAACCTACTGGTTAATTTTTGTTGCACAATCACCAAACTAGATCCGTAATGTCTTCAAATTGCATGAGTGACAACTATGAACCTATCCTGTAGTGAGTACTACTGTATCTACTGTTCCTGACTCAATAACTAGTGTTAAAGTTGTGGGAGTATTCTCTGTTTATACACACGAGCCAATAAATTAATATTAAACCGTAAGCTGACATTTTGATTCAGACTCCAGCGATGCCTCACAGCAGAAATGGTTACCCAATTTAAATGCTACCTCAATGGTAGAATTTATGCACATGTTCTAAGTATTCGTATTGCTTTGTAAGTAATATATATTTAAACAAGTGAACGATACAATACCTACACACCAGCACTGAGCTGCGGTGAAGTTGTAGGCGACACAAAGATGAGAGTGAAGGAACATGCATGTATGTGAGGTGGTGATAAAATGCCAGCCATTACCGGCAGTCTAGGCAGTTGATCCAACCAGAATGTGTGAAAGTTTTAGCTAGAGCCATGAATAACAAGGAGTAAAAGAAGGAAGTTTTACACATCTGATGACACCTGAAAGCCAAAGTTTAATGGAGACATTTTTCTGGGGCTTCCAGGATGTTGACTGTCTATGCTGTAGTGATCACTTGGGTGTTTCCAAATCCAGAATTATATATAATTTTAAAGTAACATAATGAAGCAGTAAGCATGCACTTCCAATTATCTTTCTGTTTATATTTTGTTCGAAATCACCAAGGACAGTTCAACTTTAGTAACCCCTCATGAGTACTTGGACTAAGTCGAAACTTCAGGTCAAGTTTCAGTGTATGTTTATTGGTTTTATAAACAAAGAACACTTCGTAATTATTATTATTGCACTTGAGAATAACTAAATAATATGAAGGGATTGAAGTTTTGGCATCAATGGTGCTTAATTGTACAATAGATACCCTACAAGACTTGCCATGCAGTTTCAAAGGTCTGCCATTTAGAACCTACTCTATACCTCCCAACACTTTCCCCCAATGCAAATTCAGTTTTTATGTTGTCTATCGTACCAGCTATGGTTTTAACTTAGCGTTCAATAAGTAAGGATTTATACCTTCAGTTTCATGGGATATAATTGCCGTGTTTGCTAACATTGATTAGTGCCAAAAGCACAGTTACAACTCATGATCTGACCACACATGTAATAGATATTTCAGTTCACACGTTATAATGTATTAAAGTTTGGGACTAAGAAGAAATTGACTTGAGGAGAACACAGTTCATCTTTGTACCCTCTATATGCTTTATTTTGATAGAAGTACTCACTAGTTATGCTAACGTTGTTTTTTTTATTGATGTATTAAGGCCTTGTGTCAACTGATCGTTGTAAACGTAGCACAGATTTACCTGCTTTCAATATTTCATAGGGAAGTGAGGGAGAGGGAAGTGTGTGTGTGTGTGTGATAGCTGGATTGAATACTAGACTAATAAATTTGTGTGTGTGTGTGTGTGTGTGTGTGTGTGTGGGAAAGGAAGATTACAAATATTCAGCGTATTGTTTAGATATTGGTTAAATGGTTGTGGTGAATCATCTCAAGTAATGTGATTGGCGAGTGAAAGAAGCAAGCGAGACACTGTCAGTGGTAACAAATTGAGAACCGGGGATATTTGTTATGTATATGTTTGACGTATGTATGTCATTTGTACAAAGCTTTTTTAGCTACTACAGCAGTAAGTGTGTCTCAATATAAGTTTAGGTTCAAACTTGTGCAGTAATTCCTTAGAAATGCCTGTTAGTGTTGTTGTTGTTCTTTTTTTTTTTTGAGTCAAACAGTTGCAGCGATTGTATTAACTATTAACTTTTTGAGTATGGTTAAAGAAAGGTGTGTGTGTGTGTGTGTGTGTGTGTGTTTCTAGGATGGGCAGATAGATGCCCGGGAGCTTCAGAGGTGCCTCACCTCCTCCGGTATAGCCGGCTCCTACCAGCCATTCAGTCTTGAGACTTGCATCAACATGATCAACATGCTGGACAGGGACTTCTCCGGGCAGATGGGCTTCTCTGAGTTCAAGGAACTGTGGGGTGTGCTCAACCAGTGGAAGGTGAGAAAGGGTGAAGGGTCTCAAATATAATATATACGAGGGGGGAGTGAGGTGTTAGGAAAGATATAATGTATATTATAGATAATAGCAGATTTTCTTGTTCCATAACAGCCAATATAAACTTAAGTTTTAATTGACAATATTGGCTGTTAGAACGAGAAAATTTGCTATTATTATAATTATTTTAGCCGAGAATGACTGAATTATAGTATAGATGTTATTAATGCATACATCGCTTTATTAGTGGGTTGTTTAGGGGTATTTAATTTTGTAGATACACTTATGTAGGCATAATAGTATGCAAATAAGGGAAAACCAACAAAAAAGAGAAAGAAAAAAATCACCAAAATTAAGATCATGTGGTCACATCTTTCCTGTAATATTTCCACCCACCATGTGACAACATGCATGCGTGGTGCAAGGGTCAGAAGTATGGCCCAGTACTTGGCAAACCTTATCAGGGTCATAACTCAAGAGGAGGAAATATAGGATACAGTTGAATGGCCGACAATGTGAATCCTCTGCAGTAAGGTTTCTGGAGGTGTAGTGAGGTTAGTCAGGGAAGCGGGGGAGGGGGGTTTAATTTTTTTTTTTTTTTTTTTGAATTTCAATGTTGGTGACCTGCTGCTTACTTGCTTGGCTCTGTCTCTAATCCTAGCTAGTCACCATATGCACTAGCACAACATGGTAAAGTAATTGCATTCATTTTAAATCACAGTGTATATAAAGTGTATGTTGTGTGGACAAAAAAAAAATGCAAGATTGTTTATATCAAATGATTGGTTTTTAAATGAAATCACTACTCATTTGCAACCATGTACATTACTCATTTACAACCATGAAGCCATGACACTACTCATTTTTCTTGCATGACATTTCACTTTAGTTTTTCTATCTCTAAACTGAGAGCATAGATATTAACGTGCATCTATGCTGAGAGCAACATTATCATTTGTATTTTGTACTGATTTCCAGTTTCTTTTTGCTGGTTTTAGTTTTTTGTTGTTTGTTGTTGTTGTTGTTTTCATTTTTATGGAGGATTACCATTTCTGGGCTCAGGTCTCTTCCTAGTTTTTTGGATGAGGAATCAAACCACCCCTCAAACTTTTATAGACTTTTATAACAGTACAAGCTAGAGCTGTGATTTGAGCAGAGTTAGTTCCCAGAAAAACTAGCAACTTCATCTGCTACGCTAGCATAGCAGCCATCCTGATCCAGGTCACTTCCAGGGAACAACCACTACAGCAAGGTCACTGTCTCCACCAGTAGCAGCAACTCTTGGCATTGGTTCTGAGAAGAACCAGCAACAGCAACACCTGTCAATGAATTCTAAGAAAAACTATCTAGCACAAATTTAGACTCCCATTTTTCCACAGCACAGCCTGGACCCTGCCATAATTTTTGTATGAGCTGTTGGAAATTTCATAATCTATCTTATTTCTGTAGTTTGGTAGCTCTGCTGCAAGCTTGAGCCAGCTGCAGCAAGAAATAGAGACAGTGGTAGGATAAACCAATACATTTTCTATGGTACAGGTAGGCCAGTGATACCATGAGTGGGCGACTGGATATACATGATGTCATCATGCAAGTCCTCTATTCTGATCGTGTTTGAACTTACACAGTCCTTGCCATGCCTGCATTGTGTGTTCTCATCGTGTTTGAATTTACACAGTCCTTGAAGGAAGCGTGATTATTCTGTTCAGTGCCAAGAGAAATTGAAGCCCAGCCCCCCCCCCCCAAAAAAAACAACTTTTAATTGACTGCTGTGCGCTGTTGAAGTGCACACTCAGCTCTAGTTGTATGATATGCTGCTACATCAGACATGTTTTGCTGAGTCATTCTTGTCTGAGTAAAGAACAATACGGATACATTTCTTTGTATTTACTGCTAGCTTTCTATTGAATTATGATTGCAGTCTTCAGTTCTATATGCAGTGGTTTGTTGTTGTTTTTTGGGGTTTTTTTAATTTATTTTTATTTACTGAAGGGAAACCAATTTGCCTCCCCTTTAAATGATTCTCTCTGTCTTAGAAATAAATAGCCCCGCCCATTCCCACCCCAGAAAATTATTTTATTGATGGAAACATTTTGCCCCCCAATTTTTTTTATCTTTCATGGAAAGGACATATATTTATCAATTTTTTTTTTTTAAGAAGGGAAGGGGTTGAATAGGGAGGGGGTCACTACATTTAGATGTTAACAGTTAAAGTTGAAAGTACAACAGTTCCTCAGTATTGAAGACAAAACCTTTTGTATTGCAAATGTCCAGGCATTGTTTCCATAATGGGAAAGCTACTTTCATATTTTTTTTTTTTTCCATTGTAAGTTTATTCTATTGTGCTACATAAAATAACTCTTGAACCGTGTGGGCTTTCAATATTAGCATATGAACTATAGTTAGTTTTTTTTTTGTGGTTGATACTTTTGGTGGCTAGAAAGAAACAACAATAAACCAAGAACGACGTAAAGCAACGTGCAGTGTTTTAAATAATTCTGTCTTTACTTTATAACAGTGACACAGCTAACATATACCAGCATAATGTCAGACTATCAGGTCTATAGTTGAATGGTATGCTGTGTTTATTAACCCTCAACACGCATGCACGAGAGAGATGTAGTAGTGCATTTGTCTGTCTGTCAGCATTCGATTTCAGCTCCAAACAAGTGCAAGCTAGATGCTAAGACCCTTACCACCAATCTTAGTTGTGTAATAACGTGCTGAGTGTTTGCATCCTTAGTGCTTTAGTGTTATACTAGCATAGCAAGTACCCCGCCACACAGTGGCGCTTGACGTATTACAAAGTAAGAATGCAGTAGTACAAGTTATTTTTACTCACTGTTATGATTAGTTAAGGCTACATCAGTTTCCCTCTCCTGCTCTCTTTTTTCTGTACTATCTCAGCTATTCTTATCCCCCACCTTTCCTTTCTCCAGCTCTTTCTTCTTGAGTCGTGGAGTCCATTCTCCTTTGTCTACATCCTGCTTTTGAATCTCTCTGTCCTTCTATCATGATTGGGGACTTGGGCTTTGCAAAACTTTTGCCTTCTTTTTCGTACTCTCTTTTATATTTTCGCCTTCCTTTTTTAAACTTACGCTGCCTTCCCTCGTCTATTCCACCTGCTTTTTAGTTACAATTAATCAATTTCTACTGAATGTGACCACACTTTATCTCAAGTAATGATGATGCTTTACCAAACTGTTTAAGCTCATGAATTATTCATGAATACACACCATCGTTGGTCACCATTGTCGTTGTTACTGACACACAAGTGTATTATTATATAGATTCATAACTAATACCATAGTTACTGTGGTAACAGCCATGAATGGGTTTAAAATGTTGTTCCCCCGTATTATTGCCCTCCAATTGCCTGCAGAAAGAATAAAACTTTGTACCAATTGCACGAAGAAGAATTTTTTTTTTTTTCATCAAAGAAGGAGTGAAAAGGTCAAGTAATTAAGGTGATAAATCATGGTCCTTTTAGGTACGATTATTTTTTTTTGTACAAAACTTTCTTTGCAAATGGTTGGATACTTCATCCCACCTAGAGAAGAGTGACACAGGAAATGAATTATTAATTGGAGTATTAAGTCTTGTCTTTGAAGCTCACTAAATATCATCTCTCACCACTGTCTTCGTTGAAAGGCAGTGGAAAGAGGACAAAATCCACTTCTTGTTGTCAAAATTTTGAAGTGACCATCACTGCATTAACAGAACATTTCCCCCCTCAAAACAACAATATCCTCTTTTTTTTATTTGGTCTTTCACACTTTTCAAAATGGTAACTATGGTGTAAAATAGTTAAACCATGGCAACTCTCAGAATTATCAATAGATAACAGCCCTCTTCCTCGGGCTTTGCCCTCAGGATTGGGGCTGTTAAATTCCTCGAACTCACACTTTAACTGATACATACAATGTAGTATTCAAAAGCCAATAAATTATCTATTTATCATGTATGTCCACCTTCCATTATGTGTCATTCCAGAGTACTTTCATGACATACGATAGAGATCGCTCCGGCACAGTGGAGCCTGGCGAGCTTCAGCAGGCACTCGTGACCTTCGGCTACAACCTGAGCCCTCAGGCCCTTGGTGTCATAAATCGTCGCTATGCCAACCAGGGAAGGGTCCCCTTTGATGCCTTCGTTGGGCTCTGTGTCCGCCTCAGAGCACTCACGAGTGAGTAGTAATGGATTTGCGTACATGTATGTACAACTGCTTGTGTTTGTATCAAGTTCTGACCCTTCATAAAAGACTAGATTGAAACTTTCTCACCTAAAAGGGTCTGGATAAAAGCAAAGGAAAAATGTGAAAAAAATCTTAGTAGTTGCCGGGGAATTTTTTTCCTTTTTTCCAGACCCCTTTAGGTGAGAAAGTTTCAATCTAACTCTTGTGTTATTCAAGGATTTGTTTATTGGTAGCAAGATGGGGGGGGGGGGGGGGGGGGGGGGGGGGTGGGGGGTAGTTAAATTTCACACTGATATGTTAAGTCCATTGATACAGATACTGTAACCGAATATTTTTATTTATTTGCTTGTAAACGTTTAGTCGATAAATGATTTCTCATTCCGTAGAAAAGTAAATCCCACATTTTCTCCAACAGTCTGAAATGATCATGTCGTGAGACTTAATACAATTGTTCCAGAAATCTTCTCTGACTTTCATACCAACAAGCAACCAAGCAATCACATTCCTATCCAAGCCAAACATTACCTCTATTCCACAAGTTGTTTTTTTGTTGTTGTTTTTTGTTTTTGTTTTGTTGTTGTTGTTTTTGTTGTTTTGTTGTTGTTTTTCTTCCAAGAATAAGTAATGGGAAGATGTAAATTTACTGTCACTGTTGACACCAGCACCATGCACCACACCTCAGCTATTGTTTGAACATTTTGTATGCATAAGCAAGCAGATCTAATTTTGATCCCCAGTGGCCAGCCTAATCTTTTCGTTCAATCCATTGTTTTGGTGGAAAGGTGTGTGTGTGTGTGTGTGTGTGTGTGTGTGTGTGTGTGTGTGTGTGTGATACACTGCTGTAAAAGAACAAGTTGTTTTCACAAAGCCAAAAGTGAGAGAAGGAGCTGTAGAGGTGGGCAATAGTATGTTGGATTTGGTTATGCTTTCAGTGTGTGTGTGTGTGTCATTAGTATTATGTGAAATTATAGCCCAAAAATAAACGATGATGTAATTTCTTTATCTCCGAACTGACTTCTAGTAAAACGTATTAATTGATTGTGTAACAATGTTTGTAAGTATGCTTTATAATGAAGTAAAGCACCAAATCATCCACTATCTATACCACTGTTTTAAGTGAAACCATTTCCAATTGAAATGCTTGTAAAGAGGAAGTATTCACTCTTTAAGCACAGAAAATAAAATCCTTATTAGCAATGTTGATAAAAAATAAAATAAAATAAAATAAAAGGAGGAAAAAGGAAGAAGGAAAAAAAAAACAGCCACAAAAGCTTTTAAAAAAACTTTTGTCAATTCACATAAAAAGAAATAGTATACCAAATCAAAAATTCCATCAGTAAAGCATCTAACTTGCTTTGCTCACTTACCAATCTCAATGAATTGCAGAACAACAACAACAACAAACAAACAAAAAGGAGGGAGGAGGGGAATACTTGCTTGGATTAACATGATTAGAGCACAAGTGGACATTTTAATTTCATCTTGATTGGCTAGAGTTGGTGTTCTTACTGATTTAGCTGATCACTGTGTCTTTGTGTGTTTCCAGCTCACTTTCAGCAGAGGGATGTGCAGAGGAATGGCGTTGCTACATTCCGCTACGATGACTTCATCCAGGTGGCCATGAGCTCATAGACGATCGGCAGAAGTTGATGATGTCATCGCTCATACATATCCAACTTTATAGTGTAGACTTTTTTTTTTTTTTTTTTTAGTGTTATAGTTGTGTTTGAATTATGTTCTACAGAAGAATTTGAACATCTCCCAACCAAATCAACTGCACCTCTTAATACAAAGAAAGCTAGATGTGTACTGGAAGGCCTTATTAGTGGCATGTATTTGTACTTTAAATGAGTAAAGCATAGAGAGCCAGTTTATATCACATTGATTAACTTCACTCCAATTCAATAGTAATAATGTACAAATGTAGGAATTAATTTTTTTTTTTTTTTTTTTTTTAATACAAGACAAATTAAGCAGCTTAATAAGAATGAGTGTGTGAGCACTGATGGTTCAGTGGTAGAATTCTCGCCTGCCACGCGGGAGGCCCGGGTTCAATTCCCGGTCAGTGCAGTTTTTTTTTATTTTTTTTATTTTTTAGCATTTAATTTACTCGCATTTTTTTTTTTTTCAGAGGCAAGCTTCTGAGGGTGAAAACGGAAGAGAACAGTCCGGGAGTAGCTATATTATTCTGAAACAAACTAAATTGGGAAGCACATTAGCTTGCAACCTTGGTGTTTACAACTGAATCCTCAGTCAGAGAAGGCAAGAATTGTTCTTTATATGGGCAAGCATTCCATATAGAGCTCAAACCTTTCGCCTTGATTGATGGGTGAGTCGGGTACACTCTAATGAAAAATTCAAGATGAGCACTTTGGAAATTGCCTCAGAAGCTTATGCATACTTCTACCCAGTAGTGCAAAACTTGAAGACTTTGTTCTTTAGCTCTGTATGGTCTCACAGTTCTGAATACATTGGTGCCATCAATGTATTTAGGAATGCTACTAAGCTGGTGGACTGGACATTTGACAGTATTGTGTCACCTAACAACGACACACTGTATTCACAGGCATGGCTTGACCTGGAGGAACAACCACTGGTGTTGAGCCTTCCCTCTGTCCCCACAGAGCCCATCAAGGTAACTGAAAGAAAATTGTTTTGTTTTGTTGCTGTACTTTATTGTTAAGTAAAGCTCCATTAAGTTTGTGCCTCAATTAGCTATTTTCAAATTTGCAGAGATACTACAGCATGCAAGTTATAGATGGCTTTACTTTCAACATAAAGATGATATCACCGCGCTCCACGGGCTCATGGGAGGCAGCACAATACCTCATCGTTGGCCCCACCTACACGGGTGAGATCCCAGACCATTTCGATGAAGAGCACATCATCAGGTCATCCAGTAGGTTCACGTTCGTACTGGGAAGGACTGCTGTGTACGGTCCAGACGATATTGAAAATGTGAAGAAAATCCAAGAAGGATACAGTATATCGCCTTTACGGGGAAATAAAGCACAAGATGATGTCAAGGTATCATCCATTCTGCCGCAGTTTCCTTTCATTGATAAAGTACAGCTTGCTTCCAACTCTCCTGAACCTCAACTCTTCTTTTCTTATGCGAACTTCATTATGAAGTACATTAAAGTTCCAGCATATGAAGAGGAATTGTATGAAAAGTTTGCAAAAATCCAAGTTGGTCCTGGAGTTTGCTTCAATGGCCAGAATATGAGCATCAGGGACTACGGTGCCATCTCTATTGGAATTAAAGATGGTTCAAAGAAGATAGACTTAGCTCCAGTTTTGGAGAAGTTTGGAAACAACAAAAATGGTTGGTCTGGTGCTATAAGCCCACCAATATTTGGACCTGAAGAAGTTATGAAAGGAAGGTACCTCACGAGAGCTTTCGCAGCAAAGAATGGCCTCTATGGAACTAATCCAGAAGAAGCCATTTACTTGACAGCTGCAGTGGACAACACCAGAGCAACTTTGGATAGCACACAGGGCGATTATACAATTACATTCTCCAAAGGTGGACTTTCACCTATCAATGATGGTGGGTTCTGGTCAATCACCATGTATCGCCTGCCTGAGAGGTTACTGGTACATACTGTGGATGATCGATACTCTATTGGTGATCGTACCCCTGGCCTTGTGTACGGTTCGGATGGCTCTCTCAAAATATACATCCAGAAAGACAAGCCGACTACTTCAGAGGGTATGGCTAACTGGCTCCCTGCCCCGGACCCTGTGTATGCAGGATATAACTCTGGACTTTTTGCTGTGACAGCCAGGATTTACTGGCCTACATCAGCAGCTCTAACAGACCCTTATTTCCCGCCTGGATTAGTAAAAACTGTGAAACACCACTTGTAGTCAATCTGTTTTTGGTGAAATAGTGCTGGATTTTTTTCTAAGCATTTTTAACAATCTGTTCCTTGTGAAATATTGTTTTTATAGTATTAATTTATGAATATTAGGTACTGAACAGAGCCTGATAACTGTTGCCACATAGAAAATGCATTAAAGTAAACAGGATGTGGCTTAGGGCAATATTTTTCCATATCACCTGTGTTCATAGTTATTACGTTGGGTTATTACGTCCCCCTAGGTTATAGAATGTTACCAAGGTATTCGCGCATGAGCAGTACCTAATAAATTTATTATCCATTGGATACCCGAGAATATCACTCGTCTGATTGGCGGTATTTAAGCTCGTGCCTGCGGCACTCGCGTAAATACTGAGCCTACAGACTCGTGATATTCTCCTGTATCAAATGAATAATAATTGTCGAGCGAGCGTAGCGAGCGAGACACTTACAGGGGTAAAAATGAAAAAATCGGGGATGTTTATTGGCGAGCGAGCGAAGCGAGCGAGACACTATCAGGGGTAACTCAATCGAGATTTCGCTATATTTATTGGCGAGCGAGCGAAGCGAGCGAGACACTATCAGGGGTAACTCAATCGAGATTTCGCTATATTTATTGGCGAGCGAGCGTAGCGAGCGAGACACTTACAGGGGTAACACAATCGAAAACCGGGGATGTTTATTTATTAATTTATTGGCGAGCGAGCGAAGCGAGCGAGACACTATCAGGGGTAACTCAATCGAGATTTCGCTATATTTATTTATTTATTTATCTGTTTATGGGGTACGTGAGACCTCTGTTTTCGCCCGCGCTTCTAATTACGTAAGTTAGGTAAAGCGTTCACAGTTCCAGTATTTTTCAATTAACGAGCGCGGAGAATCCTGCTGCAGACGCAACTTTGTTTCAACCAAAAAGTTTACAGCTACTCTCTTCTTGAAACAATTGTGAAGTCTTTGCCAAGCTGCGCTTCTTTGCCACTGCTTTCGAAGTTTATTCAGGTAATTCTGTTAGTTTAGTCTGGGATCAGAGACTTTAGATTCTCTGATGTTAACTGAGAATGGAAAGGGTTACACTGTGCACTACAGTTAGATGTAATTTCTGTCCTATTTTATGTAAAAAGAGTCTGCTCGCTCGCCATGCATTTGCGCTATTCGAGCGCACCACTAGTTTATTTATTGGCGAGCGAGCGTAGCGAGCGAGACACTTACAGGGGTAAAAATGAAAAAATCGGGGATGTTTATTTGTATATATGTTTGGACGTACGTATGTCATTTTGTACTTTGACCCTCGCGTATTTTTGTGTTCTCTCCGTGTTCGACCCCGTCCCAAATTGCACTAAACAGAATCCTCTGGTTTATCGATCAGTACCCGTATCACCCTAGAAATGGAATTGTTTACCGTTTTGAATTCTTTTGCGGGTGCAGTTCAAACTTGAAAACTTAAGGGACTTCCATTTCTATTCGAGTTAGTGGCGGTGGTAAGTCAATGGATCTTTGTCATGGTTATAAGCCGTGCCCAACAGTATTTACTTGGTCCACTATACTACTGCGAAGGTAAGTCTGTGTAGGTGCATGTCCAGTTGTGTCAAAGCATTGTGTGCTACAACCACTACTTAGCTAAAGAATATCACAAAGAAAACTTTTAAATAACGTGAATTGTTTTGTTGTTGTTGTTTTCTTTCTCTAAGCAGTTGCAGAGAGTTGTTACTATGGCACTGAAATCCCTTTACCCTGTATGCTAAATTAAAAAACTGGACCTTATTTTCAGTAGCTTCAGTGTTAGAAGTCAAAATCATTCATATAAAATAGTATAGTCTTTAGGCTCGCTCGCCATTTGTGCTCAAGCACATCACTAGTTTATTTGTATATATGTTTGGACGTACGTATGTCATTTTGTACTTTGACCCTCGTGTTTTTGTGTTAGTTAGGTGGTCGACCCCGTCCCAAATTGCACTAAACAGAATCCTCTGGTTTATCGATCAGTACCCGTATCACCCTAGAAATTGAATTGTTTACCGTTTTGAATTCTTTTGCGGGTGCAGTTAAAACTTGAAAACTTAAGGAACTTCCATTTCTATTCGAGTTTGTGGCGGTGGTAAGTTAATGCGCTCTTTGTCATGGTTATAAGCCGTGCGCAACAGTAATTACTTGAAAATACATTGTCCACAAGGCTACCGCTAAGGTAAGTCTGTGTAGGTGCATGTCCAGTTGTGGCAAAACTTTGTGTGTTACAACCACTACTTAGCTAAAGAATATCACAAAGAAAACGTTTAAATAACGTGTATTGTTTTGTTGTTGTTTTTTTCCCTTCAATTCAAGCAGTTGCAGAGAGTTGTTACTATGGCACTGAAATCCCTTTACCCTGTGTGCGAAATTTAAAAACTGGACCTTATTTTCAGTAGCTTCAGTGTTAGAAGTCAAGATAATTCATATAAAAATAGTATAGTCTTTAGGCTCGCTCGCCATTTGTGCTCAAGCACATCACTAGTATATTAGATTCATGTGCATGACGTCATGAACTTACGTTGTAGCGCGTGCGATATTATCACGTGCACGTACAAACATGCTGAGTCAGGTCTAGCTATTGCACCACACCACTGCTCTTGTGTACACGGGAACAAAAAATTGCAGTTGTCTTCTTCTTGATCTGGAGTCATTGTTCCAGTAACTCGTATCTCTCTAAAGCTCTGCTGCTGCTGTGACACGCTTTTTGGTGGGTGCCCTTTAGAGGTCAGTCTGTTCATTTTTTAGTAGCCAACCATACCCTAAGTATTTTTTATTGAGTAGTTTTTGGAATTTGTAGTGTACAGTTTGACACTTTAAAAGGGTGTACAAGAGATTTCTTTTCCACGTTTTTAAAGTTTTAGATTGCTACTTCCAATGATAACTTTGCCATTTAATTCTTTCCACTAGGAATACGATTTTCAGTGTTCATTGCTTGTGGGGTAAATAATAAACCGTATAGAGAGTCGTTTAGGCTGTGTGCTGTAGCAATGGGGGTTGGTTGTTTATGTTTTTAGTATTAAACAAGCACACTCTAACTTGCACATGCTATAGTTTGGTTTGTTTTTGTTTGTTATTGTTGTTGTTTTTACTGGATGTGAGACCTTTATACTAACTTAAGTCAATTAGCTTGATGGTGTGAGTTTATTTTGTCAATTCCTTGTTACTGCAGAAAAATCCAGTGAACTTTGCCATGTCTTTGCCTCAAAGCTTCACTTGCATCACGTGTCGTGTGGCATTCAAAGATGCAGACAGTCAGAGGTCGCATTACAAGACTGACTGGCACCGCTACAACTTGAAGAGAAAGGTGGCAGAACTCTTGCCTGTCTCAGCTGAGAACTTCCAAGACAGAGTTCTTGCTCACCGGGACACAGCCGTTGAGAAAGACACGCGCAGGATCTGCGAGGCTTGCAAGAAACATTTCACATCTGAGAATTCGTACGAGAGCCACCTACGGTCCAGACGGCACAGGGAGACTGTAGCAAGTGTGGAGAAATTAACTTCAGCAGAGTCTGAGACGCAAAAGGATGTAATTAAGGATGTATCTGAGGAGACTAAGTTGGACGTTGCAGAAGAGAAGATGGAAGAAAGTGTTTCGATAGAAAGCGACTCTTCAGATTTGGAACCGGAACCTTTAGAATTGACTGAATGCTTGTTTTGCCCTCGTGAAACTTCATCAATGGAGGAGAGTCTACGCCATATGTCTAAAGTTCATGGCTTCTTCATTCCTGAGCTGGACTACCTCGTAGACCTCAAGGGGCTGATCTCATATCTGTGCGAGAAGGTCGGAGTCTACTATACGTGTCTGTATTGTAATGAAAGGGGCAAGATGTTTCACTCTGTGGAGAGCGTCCAGCAGCACATGGTGGACAAGTGCCACTGCAAGATGTTCTTCGAAGGAGACTCCGCTTTTGAATATGCAGAATACTATGACTACACCAAGAGCTACTCCAACACCGAGGAAGAAGATGCAGAGCAAACTGAAGGAAGCTCAGATGATCGAAATAAACTGCCGGGTATACCGGACTCTAATTTAGCTGTCACTGACGAACTAGAGCTGGTACTCCCATCTGGTGCTAAGGTTGGCCATCGCGCCCTGAGGGTGTACTATAAACAGAACTTGCCCACGTGGGAACAAAGGAAGAGCACGCTTGTTTCCAAGCTGATGGCGCAATACAGGGCCCTAGGGTGGAAAGAATCTGGTACAGGGTCAGTGAGGCGAAGAGATGTCACTTGGGCGAAAAAGATGCAAAGTGCTCGGGACATGAAACTCGGCCTAAAAGCTAACAAACTCCAGCATCATTTCAGACCACAAGTTGTGTTTTGAATCTTACGATCTTCATTAAATGACATTATTTGTTGTACATGTATGTATAATTAGAGTATATAAGTGTAACACTTGGGTACTACTGCTTCCGGACAGAGAGGTGGTGATTAACAGTGGCAGATCCAGCACTAGTTACAGGGAGGGGCCCAAATATGATTGATTATACATTGTTTGAATATTAATTTATGAGTGAAGAGCATTAGTTAGCATGCAGTTGACCTGTGAATTGTACTTCCCATATTGGTACATTCGTTATAATTTTTGGTTGGGATGAGGGGGGGACCTGGCCCCTTCAGCTACACCCCTGGGTCCTCCCTTGATTGGTACATACATAATGCAGAAGGCCAAGTTTGGAATTAAATATATAGCCTTTTCGGATTATAAATCATTGAACTGAACGGTGGTGTAAAAAAGAATAAACAAAATACCTTTGAAATAAATTTTAACAAATGGTTTTTATGTGACACTGCTGAAGCACTTCAGAAGGTAGAATTGAAGATGGGTAAGGTGTTCACTGCCTAGTATTCTCCATGCTAAATGTTCAATGTAATTTCCAAGGTTGATCTCCCGCACAGACTCGACATTAATTTTACGAAACATCTCTGCTACATCGTGGGCTCCTTGAACCAGATGCTGGACCTCACTATCCTGAAGGAGCAGACGAATGTCGACCGTGAGACAATACTCTGAAACTGTTTCTTCCAGTTTTCTCCGTTGACTCTGTTCGAATCCATTTCTGGTCATTAATTCGTAACGCTTACGCACACTTTCAGCCATAACGTTTACTTTTCCGGCACAAGAGTGGCTATCATCAGTACACGAGAGCTGAATCAGAAGTGTTATAAAATACTGAAGGCACCTCATGAGTTTCGTTGTTCCCCAATGAGCTTCAAACGGTATTGGTGCCTTATAAACGTCCTCCATAATGAGATACGCATCACTCTGGCTCCAGATGTTTAAAGACAGGGTTGTCTCAACGGTAACCACACAATGGAACCAGTACGGAGGGATATAAATGGCACCACCTGACACAACCTCAACGTCAAACCCTCCGAGTTTACGCAGCAAGGCGTTAAGTTGTGGTTGGTCTCCTTTCAAAAGTTTTGGGATATCCATCGCCCCAACTTGTCGATACCATTGATGCAAGCAAGGATAAAGTTCAAGTTGAGAGTGAGCTTCTGGTGGAAGTAGCAGAAACCGTTTCCTCCCACGTACCACATAATGGAGATTATAAGAAGTGTCGTAATGTGTATAAGCAGTGACCTCCCCTTTACCCATCCAAAAGTTGACTTGCCCGGAAGTGGAAAATGCCTTCGAGTGAGAAGGAAAAGTCATGGAATTGAATATTGAGTCATCTGTTGTGAGATTCCCCAAATTCAACATTTCCAATCCTCCACTGGCATAATAGTAGTGTTGGTCCTTGGTTTCTTGTCTCAACAAGTCGAAAAAGGTTTTAGCTTTGTAAATGGCTTCAACATAGTCTTTCTCTTGTACCGTAGCATCATTTTCACTCAGAGGTTGGTCGGACGCAAAGTATTTGAAGACTGGAGACACGCCCTTTTTACACAGAACATGACCGATGTCATCAGCTCTGGTAGAGAGGTATTCCAGGGTCCAGTTGGAGGCTGGGTGGTCTTTAAATGGAGTTTCAAGGACTACCATCGGCATGTGCTGACCAGCAAGCTACATTACAATACACAACATCGCTTTCACTACACATGTAGCAACAGCCAACCACCACACTGTACCCACTCACTCAACACACACACAATGTATTAAAATTGTTATTAGGGTTCTGGAGAAGTTCAATGTGTGGAGAAGTAACTTAAATGTGTTTCTGAATCTCTCCACAGTTACACATAATTTGGAAAACAAGTTCTCAATTAAGTATTTTAGTGACTCCACAACACCATTAAAAAAAATTATATTGATATATTAAAGACTTGTCTTATAAGATCTCAGCATGCTTTAAATGCACTCACCCACTTCACCATATAATATGGATCATAGTCCATATACATCCACTGAGTATGCGGCAACCTGGCAACAGACTCTTCATCATATCATATGCATCTACAGCAGGTATACAAGATTGCTTGCCTGAGATCAGAATCCTGTTTAGCTCTGAGGAGCTCTACGAGGTGGTACAGAGTAAAGGCAAGGATAGGGAGTAGTACAGCCGAGAGAAAAACGAACGGGACGACTGCAGTCTTCATTGCAGTAACAACCCCAGTAAAGATCGTCGCTTGGCAGATAATTAGCCCCGCCCAAAATACTTGGTATTAATAGCCTATTCTACAAACGCTTCTTTCTTTCTTCGGGCCACGTGAACGAGGTTAAGTGGAAAATGGTGAGTGTCTTCGGTCTATGACTAATTAATCCAGTGAAATCTACTTGCCTAAGATAAAATGGACAGGTAAAACTACGCCGTTTCTCATTTGTGTGTAGGCCAAAAGGACGAGAAAGGTTGGAGTAGTCGGTAAATACGGCACCCGCTATGGTGCTTCTCTTAGAAAGATGATGAAAAAGATCGAAATTTCTCAGCATGCTAAGTATGCGTGCTATTTTTGTGGCAAGGTTAGTCTTATTCCCACTAAATTAGGCACACCAGAGAATACATTATAGTAGTTGGTCACGGAATGTCATGTGCTTATCTTGCATTCTTGTATAGAATACCATGAAGAGAAAGTGTGTGGGAATATGGAACTGTAACAAGTGCAAGAAGACCATTGCAGGAGGTGCCTGGGTACCTAGGTATGCACTAGTGAATATGTCCAGGACCTTCGTTTATAGTTTGTATAATATTTTATGTAGCACTACTACGGCTACTACTGTGAGAAGTGCTGTCCGAAGGTTGAGAGAAATGGCTGAAATCTAAACATTTTTTGTTCTAGAGAATGACAAATTGCATTTCCATCAACTTTCTCATGTTTGTAATTTATGGTAAAGGGTAGTTTGGATTTTGAGATATGCGTGCGCAAAGCAGTTCGATAAGGTAAAGGGTTTTCTTACCCACGCGGTCAATCGATTGAGGACGGAGAAAGGTAGCAACTGATAAGCATGGGGAAGAAGACTAAATTGGGAAAGAGAAGAAAGGACAAATTTTACCACCTAGCTAAAGAGACCGGCTACAGAGCCAGGTCTGCCTTTAAGTTGGTACAGCTAAACAGAAAGTACAATTTCCTTCAGTCGTCCAGAGTGTTGATCGACCTTTGCGCAGCTCCAGGAGGATGGCTGCAAGTGGCAGCCAAGACCATGCCGGTATCCAGCCTCATAGTGGGCGTAGACCTGGTGCCCATCAAACCTATCCACAATGTGATCTGCATCCAGGAGGACATCACTACAGCCAAATGCAAGCAGGTCTGTTGGTCCTAGCTCAGGGATCTTGTTAAGGTATAAGGAAAGAGCAGTAAAATTTAAACTACAGTTTGAAAAACTCAAGCAATGCCGCCGGTCCATATTACAAATTACACAATAAATACCATTATGCATTGGGTTAAGAGGAGGAGTTGTCTAGCATGGCCACACCATCTCTTATGCTGGCTGTGAAGTAGTCTCGTTAACCAGCCATTCTCCGCATGCAAAGGGGTGGAGTGCAATTTCGCCAAAAATTTAGGTCCAAAAACTTGAGGGAGTCTAATAAACAATTGATATTTCAGAGGAGCTTCTCATTTCCACAAAATTTGTGGAAACTTAGTATAAAAATCATGATTGTTTTCAGGAGGGGCGAAATGCTCACTTAAAAGGCCTAACAAATCCCTGGAGTTAGGAAACGGTTGAAGCGACATTTGGCGAACTTTTTGTTGTATGTATGCTTTTGAAACAAGTTCTTGTGTTAAAACTTGAAATTTTTAATAAATTTTGTCGCATGTCTATACAATGGACACAACCACCTTACTCTGCTGCGCAAGCTTGTGCGGATACTAATAAGGCTATTTTAAGGAGAAACTACCACTTCCGATAACTCTTTATCTTTTTATGAGAATTTGAAGTAGAACCTATCAGAAGAACAACACATTAATTTTAAGGGAAGAGTCACAGAATACGAGTACGCAACTTATTCTGTTATTTAATTTAATATCCAAAACTCTTCCGTCCCCCCCCCCTCCCCATTCTCCCCACTCTCTCTTTCTCTGTCTGTCTGTCTGTCTCTCTCTCTCTTTCCTCAAATGTTCAGGTAATCTGAAGTGTGGTTAAGTAGGGTTTGTGTGTATTGATGGCTTTGTATGGCCAATGATGTTCATACTAATATCGAGGAATAGAACATTGTCATGTTATTGGACATATTTTTTTATGTAGCTTTTGCAACGTGAGCTGAAGACTTGGAAGGCTGACTGTGTTCTGAACGATGGAGCTCCTAATGTTGGGTCGGCTTGGGTACAGGATGCCTTCTCACAGGCAGAGCTGAGCCTGTCAGCACTGAAGCTAGCTTGTGCATTTCTGAGAGAGGGTGGCCATTTTGTCACTAAGGTGAGAATCATTCTAATTAGTATTTTGTTCCAAGGATTCATTTAGAGTTGGAATAGTTGGTATTGATCGGCAGTAATTTGGTAAAAGAGAAAGTAGTTGGCAAAGGGTGGACAAAATTGACTTGAAGTTAAAAGCTGGCAAAGGGTGGAAAATTGACTTGTAAGTTAGGGCAAAACTGGAAAAGGGTGGACAATGACTGGCATGGAAGTGAGATGGAAGGATTGTTAATATTTTGAGAGATGTGTTGGAATGACTGACTAATGTTGCTTAATTACCTGTGTGTAAAATTTCACAAGGAGCTTAAGAGTATATGACTGGCAACATCATCCACCCACTCATATATTTAAATAATCCAGATTTACTGTCCGGGTAGAATAGACAAAATTAATTATGTTTTCTTGTTCTTCTTCTAGTGTGCAAGGAGTGATAATGTCATGAATTTATGTCTCTATTCTTGTTAGATATTTCGTTCCAAAGATTACCAGCCTCTCATGTGGGTGTTGAGACAGCTCTTCAAGAGCGTGCACTCCACCAAACCCCAGGCGTCGAGGATAGAGTCTGCAGAGATATTCGTGGTCTGCCAGGGATACCTGGCTCCCAGTTCAATAGACAGCAAGCTACTGGATCCCAAACATGTCTTCCAGGATACTGAAGAGAAGAAAACGTCTGAAGAAAACCTGAGCCTTTCTAAAATACAGGTGGGTGGGGTTTAAATATAGGTGGGTGTGTTTGCTGTTACATATGATAATTGTTTGTGCACATGTTTGTTCTATAAGGGACTTTACTTTATATCAGTGTTGTTTATTAGTGTTTTTTTGTTGTTGTTGTTGTTGTTTTAGTCTCTCTTTTTTTGTTGTTGGGGCGTGTTTTTTTGTGTGTGTTGTTTTTGTTTTTTGTTGTTGTTTTTTGTTTTTTTTGGGGGGGGGGGGTAAGTTCCTGGTCTGTACTACAAGCGAAATATAACTTCATGCAATAATTCCACTAAAAATTGTTTTTTTAAAAAATTTTTATTTAATTTTTTATTTTTATTTTAGAACCCAACTAAAGGTGCCGAAGGTTATGCTGAAAATGCTGGCCTGCTATACAAGACCACACCCATATCCGAGTTCATCATGGGGGACAATTATCTCTCCATCCTGAAAGAGACGAACCAGTTTGTGTTCGACAGGAGCAGTGACATCTTCTCACGCCACCCTCTCACCACCGAAGAAATCAAAGAGACCTGCAAGGACCTGAAGGTTCAAGGTGCGCGTGAACTGAAGCAGCTGGTAAAGTGGAGAAAGAAAATGAAAGCTTTTATTGAAGAGGTGTCACAGGAAGGGGAGAAGATGGAGGTGAGGGAAGAACTTGACAGTAAGGAAGAAGAGGAGGATCCTAGATTGAAGGGGATTGATGATAAAATAGAAGCACTTGCTTCCTCAGAAGCTGCTGAAGTGAAAAGGTTTGTACTATCAATTGATGTAATAATACGCTTGTCTGTCAGTAATTCATGAGCTAAGATGGGTCTTAAATGTGAACACACTAGTGCGGGTGGCATGGTTTTATAAGGTTTTGTGAAGATCAGTTTAAACCATAATAGTTCTGCCTTTGGGTTGGCCTTCTAGTGGTGACTGACAGAGAAGTGAGTGAATGTTGACAATATTAAATAGAGAAAGGAGTGCTAGAATGTGAACAGCTAAATGGAGGTTTAATGTTCTGGTTAAGTAACAGTAGAGTTTAGTGAGGCAAACTTGAGAGGGCTAGATGGTGTGGACGGGATGAACAGCATGAACAATGAATGCAAGTGAGTGAATTATAATATATTAAATTTTAAAAATGAGAATATGGGGAGAAGTTCATGAGTGAAGGTACCAAAGTGTTCATGAAATGCCATACCCATATTGTACGACGAGTGAAATAAATTATTATACGTTTAATATTTTTCCTAAAACGCATCTTTTCTTTGCTTCTAATGTCAATTTCTTTGTCCATCAAAAAATTACAATATTCTTTTCCTGAATCATGTATGTGCCTATCCAAGGTTCTAGTAAAGGAGATAACCTACCAAGTTTGTATTTTCCCATTTTTCTTTTTTACAACCAAAAAATGCTTCATCGTTTAGAGGTAACTCCACCATACTTCTAATAATTCAGTTGTCCAGAACTACGCACAAGCGAACTGGAGCTTTCAATACTGGAAAATATTAAATGCTCGTGTGATAAGGAAAATATCCAATGTTTTTGTTGTTGTTGTTGTTGTTGTTGTTTTTCTAGAGAGGTCCGCCGTCTTCGCAAACAAAGAAAGAAGTTGAAGGAACGTCTAGTTGTGAGGGGAGGTGCGGAGGAGTGTGAAGAACTCATTAGACAGGAGCATCTCTTTCAGTTGAAAGGTGTTCCTAAGGCCACAGAACTAAACGAACTAGAGACAGGAATGAGTGGAGATGAAGGAAAGGAAGAGGAAGAGGAGGATGTGGAAGAGGAGGATGTGGAAGAGGAAGACCAAATGTCTGGGAATGAAGAGAGCCCCCAGGAGGAAGATGGTGCTGGTGAAGTGACAAAGGAAGAAATAGAGGATGGAAGTGACAGTTGTAGCAGTGACAGCGATGAAGAAAAAGATAGTTCTGAGGATGAAGTGAACTCTAAGAAAGGTAAAGTTTGTTGAATCTTTACCAAGTTTAATAATAATTACTTTAGCTAAGGGTTTGCTTGGGTTGGGTGCATAGTTGGTGTGTGAGCATGTTTAATGTGCCACTGTAAATATTTACCAGGAGGGTTTCAAGTTTTCCACTGGGGAAAGGAGACACTGCACATACTTAGCCACACCCATTTTTAAGCCCATATGTTAAACCCCCCCCCCTCCCCTCCCAGAATTTTGAAAGTTTAATTGGCGAGTGAGCGAAGAGAGCGAGACACTTTCAGGGGTAGCACAATTGAAATTCACGTTTTTGTGTTTGCTTCGTGGTCTATCCTTTCCCATACCTCCACTAAACAGAATCTTTTCGTTTTGTGATCCCGTATCATTCAAGGAAATTAATTGTTGACCCCTTCGTATTAGGTTGTTTCTGAATGCCACAAGATGCACTTAGGTCTTAAAAACGTACTGTTATACTCAACACTGTGCAGTAATTCTTTAGAACTTCTTGTTGTTGTTTATAGCGAATGGTTACTATGGTATTGAAACCCTTTACCAGACGTAATGAAAAAACTCTGCTTTTTTTTAGTAGCTGTGAGTGCTTGTTGTCAAATGATACTGGTAACTCAGATAGTCAGAATGACATATATTAGAGACTACAGAAAATACCAGTACTCGGGGGAATTGAGGTAAGAAAGTGGTTCTGTGATTGTTAGCAAAAGTATATAATGGTCACAACGGCTACGTACTTAGCTATACTTTTAGAATTGGACTGATAGATTCTTTTGAAGTGTTTTGTTTGTGCACTGGCTCGCTTGCCCTTTGTGCTCAAGCACATCACTATAGTATGTCCAAGTTGAGTTGGCCGCAAGAAAAACTTGAATAACTTTAGAATGGAAGCAGCTACGCGTCCGGGGTTTGCACCATTGAAAAGCTCGCGCCGAAGCGGTTAAAAAATATTCCCTCAGTATACTCCAAACCGGAGAGAAAGTGACATTCCAAACTCAAAACCACAGGTTTCCCGCTCAGCTTTTAGTCACGCGGTACGGCTCAATTGATCACGTGGACTGACTTCATTAAGAATTTTGTAAACAATGAGCGGCTTCTTCTCAGATAGCTGTGTTTCTAGCTTTGTATCACGAATAGCTTAGGTTGTGAGTGTGGAAACATGATAGACGGAGTGTTCTGTTGTCGCAGAGGGTACAGGACCACCTGATAGGATGTTGGTAAGATTTATTTAGCTACCAACTTGTAATACAGCCACACTTAAGCTGTTTGCCGTTAATTTGTGTGCTTGTCAAAGCCGTGTTTATGCCAATTCCTTTTCTTCACTAATATAAATGCCATTTATTGTAAGGATTAGGACCAACTCAGGCAGCACTCCACCTTCAACTCGGATCACAACTATTTTTTGTATGTGTAATTCTATCATTTCATCAATTTTTAATAAGGGAAAGTACCTACACGCGGCAAGAAATTAATAGGGAAAGTACCGTTTGGACTGCATCATAATGACGAATTCAACACGGGTGAGGATTGAATGACGATCCGGTGACGACATGGAAGAAAATAATGACGACAAAATAAAATGGTGATAATGTATTAGAGTCTATGGGAGAAGTCTTGTTTGAAGTTTCTGAGGAACCTTGTGGTGCTGTGTTTGTATTAACCTATATTTTAAGTGACAAGAAATTTGTAACTACAGTTTTGTGAGATAAAATTGATCATATCATAGTGTTTCAAAAAGTTTGCTCTTTAAGCTGGAAGCACTGTACATATTATAAATAAATGAAACAATTGATAATTTTATATAACAAGAAAGTCTAGTAACTTTAGCTACAAGTTAGCAGTGCTGTACTGCTGAATCCTGTGAATATCAGAATATTTCTTGGGACACAGTATGTAGAATCGACTGATTTTAATCCTGTCTCTTTAGAAGAACGCCCCACCAGTTTGCGTTTTCCATCTGCTGTACATTATCTGTGCATAAGAAACATAAATATAATTGAAAACAAGCGAAATGAGCTGTACAGTGCCCAAAAAACTCCATAAACTTCACTAAATTTCTTTCTTTCAATAATTACAGTATTAATGCGCACCTGTGCTACCGCCCCTTTTTCACGTGCAACGTTGACGTTTGCGCGCTTAATTGACTTGGATTCACATGACTAAATTGCTTCCGGTAAAGTACTAAATGCATTCGTCAATTACCGCGCTTGCGGTCGTGCCAACTCAACTTGGACATACTATAGTAATAATATTTACATTAGCTAATCTTGAATGAGTATATACTAGTGATATGCTTGAGCACAAATGGCAAGCGAGCCTAAAACTACACAATTGTTATATGATTGATTTTAACTTCTAACTCTCAAAGCTACTAATAATAAGGTCTAGTTTTTTAAATTACGTTTATACGTAAAGGCATTTCAATGCCATAGTAACCCCTCCCCGCAACTGTTTGAATTGAAAACAAAAAATAATAATAATAATACACATTATTTAAACGTTATCTTTGTGATATGCTTGAGCTAAGTAGTAGCTAAAACACACAATACTTGCACACAACTGGACATACCTACACAAGACACCTTCATGGTTCTAGTGGACAATGAGTTTTCAAGTAAATACTGTTGCGTACAGCTATAACTATGACAAAGAGCGCATTGACTCACCGCTGCCACAAACTCGAATAGAAATAGAATTCCGGTATGTTTTCAAGTTTTAACAGCACCCGCAAAAAAATTCAAAACGATAAACAATTCAATTTCTAGGGTGATACGGGTAATGATTGATAAACCTGAGGGTTCCGTTTAGTGAAGTTTGGGACGGGGTCGACCACCGAACTAACACAAAAATACGCGAAGGTCAAAGTACAAATGACATACGTACGTCCCCACATATATATAAACAAATATCCCCGGTTTTCAATTGAGTTACCCCTGATAATGTCTCGCTCGCTTGCCAATTAGCTTAATATATCATAGTTTAATTATTAAAGAACGTTTCAGGTCTTGGACTTTCTTCAGCTAAATTGCCAAGATGAAAGTTGGTGGTAATTGAACGAATGGTGATGACAAGTGACTTGGAGATGTAACAGTTCTTTGAAGATTTACAAGTAATTTGATTAAGGAAAGATTAAAATGAAATAAGAAAATAATGGATTAAAAAGAATAAAATTAATAAATGATTAAATAAATATAATAAAATAAATAAATTTTTTTTAAAACAAATAAAAAAAATTTAAAAAACAATAAATGATGATACTTTGTAAGCTATTTTTAAAGTGGATTCCAGATGAGCCAGCCACACCTGGTTCAAAGTTAGCCACAATCCAAATTGCTGTTGTGTTTGGATCTGTGAATCCAGATGGCTTCTATAATTCCTCTCTTCCAATAGTTGGATTCTTGTTCAAGTACTTCTGTTCCATCCTAATTCACTTTGTGTCCTGTATCCCAAACATGAACTGCTACTCCATTCCTTCAGTCACCAGTCTTCACAACATGCTTGTGTTCGCTGACTCTCTTCTCAAGTGATCTCCCAGTCTCACCAATGTATACTGTTTCACATTCCATGCAAGGGATCCGGTATACCACATCCTTCCTCTTCGTGTCTGATCTTGGGGGTATAACGCGTGTGAGGAATTGACAGAGGGTGTTATAGCTGAAGAAGGTCCACGGACCGAAACGTTCTTTAACAATTAAACTATATGCTATGTTAAGCTAATATATACTCATTCAAGTTGATACTCATAGCAATGAACCTCTAAGACGTTAGCTAAAGTTGAGTTCTGCAAATAGTAAAATATAAAACCATACATGTGACCAAACATTCATTAGTGTTGGAGTGTACACTCATTTAGGCATGTGCATCGAAGTAGTGGGTTTTAAAATGGGTGTGGCTATGCATGTGCAGTGTCTCCTGTCCCTAGTGATAATTACACCTGGTATTTTATAAGACTAATGATCTGGTTTAATATGATATTGTAACTAGTGATGTGCTTCAGCGCAAATGGAGAGTGAGCCATTATGCACAAGTAATTCACACGAGGTAGAATATGATAAAAGTTGATTACAAAATCTGATACAAAAGTAGCAATAAGGTTTGGGCTAGGAGACACTGTGTGCACTTAACCACGCCCTTTTTATAACCCATACTACTTTGATGCTCGTTCCTAAATAAGAGTATGGTCACTGGCATGGTTTTATAATTTTACTATTCCTAGAATTCAACTTTAGCTAATGTGCTATGTAACATCCAAAAATTCTGGAAGAAAGATTTTGGCTTCGGGCGGGCGGGGCGGGGGCTTACTAAGCCCTGAGTCTTTGTAGGCGTATTAAATTACATCGTAATGTTATTAATTTTCAGAACGTCAGGGGAAGAAACGCAAATTAGATCCAGAAGGACTGGCCATAGGAGCTCTGATGGTTCAGTCCAAGAAGAAGCGTGAAGATCTCATCGAAAGTGGTTACAACCGTTGGACAAGTAACGATGACAATCTTCCGAGTTGGTTTGCAGAGAATGAAACAAAGTTTTGCCAAAAGAGGCTTCCCATTTCAAGCGAAATGGTGGAAGTTTATCGCGCTAAGCTCAAAGAAATGAATGTTCGCCCAATCAAGAAAGTAGTAGAGGCTAAAGCCAGAAAGAGAAAGCGAGCCTTGAAAGGCTTAGAAAAAGCTAGGAAAAAGGCAGAAGGCATATTGGAAGCCTCGGATGTTTCCAACCAGGAGAAGTCTCAACAACTTCGGCAGCTGTACAAGAAAGCTAACCAGAGCAAGAACAAGAAAGGCAATGTGGAGTATGTAGTGGCTAAGAAGGGTACGGGAAAGAGGGTTCGACGACCTCCTGGGGTTAAAGGTCATTTCAAGGTGGTAGACCCTCGCATGAAGAAGGATAAGCGAGGAAAAGGATCGTTAGGAAATAAAGGGAAGAAGACGAGTGGAAAAGGAAGGCCTAGAACTGGGACTGCTCACAAACGTAGAAGATAAAACTGATTTTTTATTTACTCTGTTTTGTTGTCATTGTTTGTTTTGTTTGTTTTATTTATAAATTATTTGCTTCCACTGTATAAAATTAAGTTCAGTTAGTTTTCATCATGCTTAATTTGCCGCAAAGTGATAACTGGTATGTAGTTCACAGTCCCAATTGTTGGTAACAAGAGCCTTCGATGAAAATTTTGAATATCATTGAATTGGAATTAAGTTGCCCAAGTAATGGTATCCGCTAATTGTTGCTGTTGTCTTGGCTACTAAACCCATTCACTGCACACTAATGTTGGAAGTTTGCATTCTGTTGGGTTGGTAAAGGGTTTGCACGACTGATCAGATAAGACGGAAGTGGGAGGATGCAACCTGGAGAGGTACTGGTATGTCTGAAATTTGTTTATGGTTGGTGAATTTAAAAACCTGCGATAGCAGGGTGCAATGTAGGGAAGATGGTAATAGTCAAAGTGATGATGGTGGTGATGCCATTTAGGACAAATTTGTAATTTTACTGAAGCAATAATTTCTTTAAGAAGAAGTGGCAATGATGCCTGGAAGTTGTACTGATGCTTATAATAAGAGGTAGCTTGTGGGGGTAGAATGGGTAGCCATACAAGTGATAGTGGTGCCTCAGGCAGTTATGGAAGTAATTAAGTGAACAATATGTGCAATCTGAAATACACAAAAGTCTAAGTCATTTCAAATAAATACTAATAACCAACTACTTATAGTATGTGTATATTATAATGTCTAATGATTTGCTAAGTGTAACAGATTATCTTCAGTCTATGTATAATGATTTAATTAACCTCATCTTCCGCAGGATCTTCATAAGCACCTGTCTCTGGGTTGTACTTGGCATTAATAGATAAACTCCCATAAAAGGTTTTCAGCACCATTTCAGAATTGAATGGTTGAATTGGTTTACCAGTACTGGTATGAGGTGTGAGAGATGAGTGTAGCCTCTTGAATGGCAATTCAGTACTCACTGTAACTTCATCAAGAAGTTGTTGTGGTTGCGGTTGCAACAAGTGTACAGTTGTTCCATGCCAACTTAATTGCTGTTTCCCACTGTATATCCTTGCAAAACTATGTTTAAAGTCCAGATTATCAGCTGATACTAGCATAAATGAGTTTAATGGGTAGGAAGCCATAGGTCCCTCTTCTTTTATTTTTTTAACTCAATACTGAACATACCTTGCATGTGTATCAATACTAGCACAAGCCCCCAATCGATTCAATAATTTTTGTAGTCTAGCTGATCCGCCACAAGTTTCAATGACATCTGTGATTAATGTGTGCAATGGAAATGAACACTGACTGTTGGTGGAAAATAATATAACACAGAGACAATAGAAACGTCTGATCTTTCGTAGGTCGTTTTTGGTTGATTGGGTGCTAAGTGGTGTTAGTTGTTAACACCGCTTAGTACTGATTTGCACTCTTTTTTGTGCAAATTCAGATTAGCAATTTTTTTGTTTTTTGTTGTTTGGTTACCCTAGTGGAGGTCTATAGTATTGACCCTGTAACACAGCCTATCTCTTCAAAAGCAAAGAAAGGCAGTGAATCTTCTAATCGGGATGCCAATGGTGAAGAGTACTGAATTAACACCACTTAGCACCTTAACAACTTTTTAATGCACGCATGCAGTTTGGTGTTTAGTGAGTGACAAAGTTTCTGTAAGGTTTCTTTCTAAATTTTGATCAGTAGGTTTGTTTAAGAGCATGCAACAAATCACTTCCATGGCGATATAGAATTGTCCCACTTTTCTTAACCGAGCACTTGTACGCCAATTGAGGTTGGAGTATTAATGAGAGCTGATTCCTTAACCAAGTAGCTGAGATATTATGAGTTGTGCTGTACTCAATATCACATTTCTGTGTTAATTTCTTTTAGTTTTTCTTCGAATATTTCATAAACATCTGGTAGTAGTAGTGCAGTTTGTTTTAACAGAGCTTCACCTACATTATTATATGGTTGTTACATAGCAAGAGTAAGATATGGCACTTTTCATGTTATTGATATCTGAAACCTCTGGTTCTTCCTCAATTTTGTCGAGAAGTTTTTTTAGATCTTGATCAACACTTTGAGATTGACTGTTAAGTTGCTGTATAGTTACTAAATTTATAGCAGGTAAAACAACATGCCCTGTCATCTGGTGTGATTTCACTAGAAAAATCAGTATTTTCATGCAAAAATTTCTGTACAATCAGTGTTCTTTGGGGGTATGCACGACTTTGGTGAGATCATCAATGTTCTTGCCACATGTTTTACATTGCTTGTGGGCTGGATTGAAATGTGTATACCATGCCCCATAGTGCTCAGTGCAGAGTGGTACTCCACTGTTAGAAGCTAATCTTTCATATTCAACTTTAAATAAATGTGAAAGTGTTTGCTTGCTTACAAAGATACCTCAAAACTGCTGCTATTTGGATGATGTATAAAACATTCAGTCTTATCGAGAACAACTCATAATTTTGCAGGTTACGGGCGGTTCTGCGGTATTATACTGAATGATTAAACGACCACAGGTTCCGGTGGCAGGGCACCCTTAATAATAAGTCAACAAATATGTTCCTACGCAGGCAGGCCTCGGTAGCCCAATAAAAGCCATTCAAAATATCTAGTTCATCTGGAAGCTTTCAAAAGAAAAAAGCTGAATTAACAATGTAACCACTGTAATTACGTGTATGTGGAAAATTGTTGCTGCACTGAATTATCATGGGGAAAGTGAAATAGGATGGCTTTACATTTAATAGTACTCAGCAGAGTGGGAAAACTGTGTGGCAATTGTCAATAATAGTTAGTCACAGTTTATTGTGAGAATTTTTGTGTCAGGTTAGGGGTTAGGTAATTCACCTGTACTCTGATTAATTGCACCACTATGTCAGTTGACTGTTAGCACACGTGCTGTTGTCATTCATTAATTCTGTCACTCTTCTGTCAATAGTGGTTTTTGCCTGTGCAGGTTAATGGGAGTAGCTAGTCACGTGACCCTCCCACTTTAGCCCAGTTGATAGGCCTTGATAAATTATATGCTAGAATAATATTTAGCATAATAGGTAGAATAGCATAATAGATTTTAAAAAACAATAACAACAACAACAACGAAAAGGAATGATACAACTTTCTTTTTTAAGTTACTGTATTATTTAGAAATTTGTGTTTATGCGCTTTTTTTTTTTTTTTTTGCTACCAATAAAATTTCAAGGACCCTATTTTCATGCTCTTTTGCTTTTACATAAGTATGAGTATTAGCACGGGTAACCATGCTGTTTATATCTAATGGCACAGGCTACCTGTGCTATCACTCATTAATAGTAGGCCAGCTTTTTTAAAAGTAATTTGCAATTGTAGCTACACTGTATCGTTCACTCACTATCTCCTTATTTCAGGATTAGATTCTGCTGGAACTTTGTTTTCAGTGTATATGTCTCCTCCTAATCTGTTGAAAAACATTTTGTCTAACATGGGCAGAGCTTCTGTGATAAAGAATGACATTGTCTCCAACTAGAAACTACTCGAACTGTATGTTTCCAAGGTTAACGCTGCACGTGTGCATACTTACCCGTACTATTTCACTTAGCTACTGTGGTATTTTACTAAGCTACTGTGGTATTTCACTTAGCTACCGTGGTATTTCACTTAATTTACACCCATTGCAGTTCCAACAATTGGGTGAATGCTAAAAAAATAGATTTATACATGGCTTATTTATATGTACCAGTGATGGGGTGAGTTCATACTGTAATATGTTATGGATAGTAGAAGAAAAACAAAATATGCAATCATTTAGCTATTGAAAGTCATGAAATAAAAATTAAGTGAGTGAAGTTTCATACATCTAGGATGTAATAGTCTTTTCCAAATGTGGCAGTAACTTGTCCAGAGTTTGCCTTCAGTTGGGTGGGTAAAGGGTTCATGTGAGGCTGACCAGACTTGAAATGATGACTAGCTAGTGGAGGTCGGCCCGAATGAGGATGCGAACTGGAACCAGGTCTTGCCTGTACATGCTGCATTCCGATTCCCATTCCCATTCTGTCTCCCTGAGCGGCAAAAGATCCAGACCTCGATTGCATGGAAGAGCTGGGCCTGGCTTGCTGTGCAGACCGAACCCTTAGGTCCTCAGAGGTAGTTCTGACTCGACTTCCAGATGCAGGTCTCTGGTGTGGGTATCGAGCTGAGTGTCGCTGCACAAAGGTGTCTGTCGGCAGCCGAGGCCGCGCCCTGTTATCTCCGGTCCCCGTACCTGGCCTAGAAGTGCTGCCGATGCCCCTGGGGGGATACCCTGGGGGTGTTTTGATGCCCGGTGCCACCGTAGCAGCTGGAGTGGAATTCGTCCTGGTTACGCGGCTATGGACCGGGGCAGTCTGAGTTGGAGGCACCACTGCACTGGTCAGCACTGGGATATTCACTTTGTTCTGAATGGCTTCCAGAAGATCTGGTTCATTATCTGAACTTTTGATAGCCACTGCAGAGAAAAAGTCTGCGTCAGGTTCATCTAGACTAGCGTAAATGGGCGTTTTCTTGTGGTAGGACTGTGATGGCAGCTCTGCCTTATAATCTCGTTTCATTCTGACAGTATCAGGCTCCTTTGCTGAACTCGTCTCAAGCCCACTCGATTTGACATCTGGATTACTCGCCTTTTTAGTCCTATTTTCTGAACGGCCCAGATTAGTATCCTGTCTTAAGTCTCTTCCAGAGGTACCGTCAGAATTAGACTCGTGTATCCAATCCAGAACCTTAGACTTGGGTTTCCGAGTTCTCTGACCCAGCTGGTCCAAGTGCTCCTGGAAGTGTAGGTTCACGATCTTGGTGCTCGGAGAGGGCGTGTCTCTCTCCTGATTCTGCAGCTTCTGAAGCTCAGCGAAGTATGTGGGAGAGTTTGGCAGTGAGTCTTCTTGTCCAGTCACAGGCTGTCGTTGGGAACTGGTTGCCAGGGGAGGTGGTCTGGTAGGTCCAGAAAAGGTCTGGGTTCTCATCACTTCAAAGTTCTATAAGTAATTAACATTTGAAATTGTCAAATTCTCTTGTATACAAATAAATTGAAAGAATGTAACAAAAACTAGCTAAGCATATTTTCAAGGACATGATACACATATTTTACCGTTTCAATCTCCACTGACTCCTGCTTCCTGTTGAAGCTCCTCGAGCTCAAAGGAGCTCCACTGGAGCCATTCTTGGGCGGGGCTAGCGATTGTTGTTGCTGCCTGAGCTGCTGTGGTGGCTCATCTTGATGAATAGTGACCATGTGCCTATTGGGATGCAACGAGCCTGCTGCTTGAGATTCACTACCCAGTTCATGTGCAGAAGTCCTTTTGACATCATCAGGAAATCTTCTATCTATGTTAAATTCAGCAGAGATATGCTGCTCATGTGTCACTACAGCGTCTTGCCTGTTTATTATTTGTACTTCATTTGTATTTCTAATGTCCTGGTCAACCAATGGCACGGATAAAGTCACTTCAGGACCATCGTGGGAATCTTCGCTTCCATTTTCTCCCTCTCTGTCCAAAACAGGCATGGATTTGGACAATGTTGCGTCGGAAAATTCCACTCTTTTCTTAGTCTTCCCATCTTTCTTCCCTGCCACTCCATTGTTGTGATTACCCTCCTTTATGGAGTCCAGAAGCGAGTCTTTAGACCTCTTCATGCCGGGAGAATCTGATTGCTGAGAGAGACTGTTTAAGACTTGAGAATCAGAACCATCAGCTGAAAAATTTCGCACCCTGTTCATAAAATTGGCAATCTCTGGCGGTAACTGCTGGCTGGAAGGTGGTAACTCCACCCTCCTCTGCGAGAAATAATCCTTGGCGTACTTTTCCTGGTGGTGTAACTGCTGAGCACTTTCTGTTCGCTCAAAGACGCTGTCAGCCATTGGAGAGCCCGTGCTGGCAGAGCTGTGAGTCCTGGGATGTAGTCCTTCTCCTCTCTTGGCCCAGCTGGGCAGGCGGGAGTCAGAGGAAGTCCTGGAGGTAGTGGCTATAGAAGGAATGGTGGTAGGAATGCCAGGCACAGGAGCAGGAGAAAGGCTATTCGAAAACGGCATCGAAGTCATACCCTGAATGTTTCAAACAAACAAACAATTTAAATGAATAAATAAATAAAAAATAAACAAATAATAAATAAACAAATAATAAATAAACAAATAAACAAAAATAAATAATTAAAATAAATACATAAAAATAAATAAATAAAAAGTAAGCTGGTGCATGGCATTTATCACAATGCAGTGTTCAGAAAATATAAGGAGCAAAAAAAAGAGAACATTACGAATTTCATCAGTTATTATTATTAAACAAAATCGATACAACAAAAAAAGTGGTGGCATCACAAACAATAGAAAACTGCATGTTATTTTTCCTAATGCAGTATTGAATATTCTAACCTCTAGTTCCTGGGAAAGAGCCATAAGGTGGGCAGGAGGGGGAGGAAGGTCATCAAATGCCATCACATCTTCCAATATCTATTATAATAGATAATACATGTATATATATTAAATAAATTATTATAATATATATATATATATATATATATATATATAATATAATGTGCCATAACTTCACTCACGTGTCCCTGATCAGTGCTGTCTTCAAAGCCTCCATTGACTTCTCTGAGCAGCTGAGGATCTGGTAGTGGTGGGATGGGAGGAGGGACAGATGACGAGCTTCCTGACCCCGCCCATTCTCTGGACACGTCACTTTTATAAGGAGACGGTGGCTGGATCAGCACCACAGTTTCCTGCCTTGACTCCACCTCCTCCGTACCTCGACACTCTCGCAAAGGTTGTGCATTTTCGAGAGTGTTTGGTTGACGAGGAGGAAGAGCAGTTTCAACTCCAGCGATGCCATTAAAACTGGTTTGGCTAGCCCGTTTCAAAGAGCCCTCCATCGGCACTCTCCGTTCTTCAATGACAGGGCTACCTTCCAGCCATTGTTCTGAGCCACTACTGGTAGTAGTCTGGCTATTGGACTCTTCCTTGCCTCCTTTTGTGTGGAGAACCTTTTGGAGCAACACATCAGCCTTAGGATGAGAATCTCCAGCCTGCTGTGTTTTAGGTAAAGAACCCTCAGCTGATTGCTGTGCTGAGCTGTCTTTGCTAGATACACTGACTCTACCATTGAAGGCAGGCGGAGGTTGAATCACTGTGTCATCTTCGGCTTCAAACACTTCTTCATCAGTCGCCTCGTTAAGCCTCTCGGTTCTCAGGAACTCTGCTTCGGACACCATTGCGTTCATGCCGCCGAGAAGTTCATCCAGCTCTTGAAATAGATCTGGCGATTCACTTCGACGTGGGGGCTGCACTATTTTCTCTTCTTCTCTTTTATTTATGGAATCAGAATCTAATTTTGTATCACGACCATCAGGTTGGTCTGGTGGTGTTTGAGTCTTGGAGTTATCCACTACTCCAGGCTCCCTGCTGCTTCGTTGCTGGTTTGGGTTGGAGGGCTTTTCGTCTGAAACAGGAGAAGCTGAATCTCTTAAACCCATTCCAGACATGGAATCAGAACGAGGCTGTGGGGAACGGAGTCTGGGAGAGCGACTATGTCTGGCCGAGCGGAGGTTCATTCTCATTCCAAGGTGGGAGGCTCCTAGTTCCTGTGGTTTAGGGCCACTGAAGTCCGTGGTTCCAAAATCTGGCATGACTCCGAGGACACTGGAATGGAATGCGAACTGTACAGGGGGCGGTGGCTTGGGGGAATGTTCACTCTTGAATTGAGCATGCTCGTTATCTGCTTTGTAAGGAGGTGGGGCTGGAGAGGTAGGGAGCTGGAAATCATTACGAGCTTCACTGTCGTGAGTGTGTGTGGAGTGGTTGCTGAGGTGTGAAGAATTGGAACTAATTGAAGGGTAATAGCGATTATTGCTTGGCAGGTATTGCCCGGGAACATTTTCATGAATATCATCATTCTTGTTCAAACCCCTTTCATTATCAAGAGCAAGGTCTGAAATTTGACCACGCCTTTCTTGCTCAAGCTTTCTAAGATTTTCCCTTTGTTCCAATTCTACCCTTTTCCTTTCCTGCTCAGCCTCAAACCTTTCCCTTTCTTGGGCAACCTTCTTTAGTCTTTCCCTTTCTAGCTCAATCTTCATCATTCTCTCCTCTTCTTGCTGAGCAACTATTCTTTCCATCTGTCTTTGTTTCTCTATTTGCTTCATTCTGAACTCTTCCCTCTCCTTCTCCATGGCTATCAACCTCTCTCTTTCCCGCGACCTCTTCTCTTCTTCTTCCTCCCTCTGCTTTGCCATTTTACGTTCCAGTTCCAGCTTCCTCGCCAACTCCCATTCCCGCTCTCGTTCCACCTGGAGTCTGTCGTCTTCGACTTGAGAGGCGGAGTTGAAGTCACGCATGCGACCATGGTGACGATGTTGGGCCTGGGCGTGGCCATTGGGCTCAAATATGGGAGAAGTGCGCACGTTGGGCCACATTGGGTTGGTGTGTCTCAGCAATTCGTAGTGCGGCTGGAAAGTATCATCATATCCACCGTCATCTCTGCCTTGACTAGTAACGTGGTAAGATCTAATACAGTACATGTAGTAAAAAATGTGGTTATAAATAAGTCTCTCTACTCACAAATTATCAGTAGAACACAAATTCTATGTCTACATTCACTAACATACTCCAATAGAGACATTTATATCTCAGTTACGTTTTTATTGTGAAAACTTTTAACATCAATATTCATGTTAAACATTTCATGAACTAGACAAGGACTAGGTTGAACATTTACTAAATTAATTATTATTTGTTTCTAGAATTAAAATAATCATTATTACCCCCACAGACTATTAATTTCACTGACTTTAATTTCGCCTTAAGAGAAGATTGAAGTATTTTTCTCAACATAATCTCTCTCGGAGTCAAGTAGGAAACGAACGAGTCCTAGACACAAACTCGACAGCCATTTATATACTAGCCTCAACAGACACTAATTAGCACACGCTCACTAAAACAAAGACCTTATAGATACAGCAAAGACAAAACACTACAACGTAGATACTATGCAAAGATAGTCCAAATATTGTGATATAATGGAAGATAGTAATGTAAACACCACAGTGTGTATGTGTGTGTGTGTGTGTGTGCATATTATAGGGCTCGTATTTCTGTCCGCATTCTTCTGCTCAGTATGTGAACTAACGCTTGCCCATGGAAGGAATACCTCTTGGAATTAGAAGGAACAAAATAGTTTTCGTTTTTGGCTCACGCTGGCTGCATCCCATTTCCAATTTTCAAATTCCAGTGACACAGAAAACCAGCTCAAGTGTTTGTTGGCTATTTGTAACCGGTGGCATGTGGCGTGTGGGCAGGTGCTAGTTAGTCTCCAATTAAAGTTGGGGGTCATATATATAAAACTTACCTGACGTTTTGACTTCTTGCCGAAGTCAGGAGGACTTCAACAAGAAGTTGAAATGTTGGGTAAAATTTCAATTATATATTATATTGGCTGTGAAGTAGAGAAAGGCTGTTATTATTATTTCAGCCAAAATGACAAAAAAAGTTAGTATTGAGGTCAAAGAAAGATTCATTTGTGAATCATTTAAAAAAATTGTTCAGAAGTTTCAAAAATACTGGTATTAAACTTATTTCATAAAATTTTGCACTCTGGGCTTTTCCTTTTTTTTCCTTTACACTTATCGATCGTCACCCATGATTTAGGGCTGAAACCAAACAATATAAAGAAAGATCGAATAGAATAGAAAGACACATATTGTTTGGTTTCAGCCCTAAATCATGGGTGACGATCGATAAGTGTAAAGGAAAAAAAAAAGGGAAAGCCCAGAGTGCAAAATTTTACGAAATAAGTTTTATACCAGTATTTTTGAAACTTCTGAACAATTTTTTTAAATGACTCACTTCTAGCTGAACTTCCTTACTCACCTTCCCCACCCTCAACCTAACCTAGCTTATTAAAACCCACCTCATCTGCTGCTCCTGAACCCAGCTGGTCACATGACTGGATTCATGCACCTCACGATGATGATCCCTCATGCCACCTACACGTGGGGGCATGGTCACGGACGGAGACCCTCGAGGGGAGCGGTGATGATCAGGGGTGTGGTTCAGAGGTGTGGATCTACCACTACCACTACTGCGATAGTGGTGATAGGACTGCAGTAATAAGAGTAAGAGTAGGTTAAGTATCATCATGGTGATAGGACTAGAGTAAGAGTAGGTAAAGTATCATCAATATGCTGCGAAAAAACAACAACTAAAAAACTGTTTTTCTGTCCCTGAGTTAAGCAATTATAATAGCAAAATGCAACTCTTGTGTACAAAGTCAGATTATACACCACTTTCAAGTTTTGTTTCTGGTGAACTTAATTAAATATGTAAATACGCTGCTAAATATAAAAATCAATAAATTCACTTATACCATAGTTGCTGTGGTAACAGCCATGGATTAAAATCGCTATTCCTGTATTGATACTATCCTCTGCGGGGAAAAAAAAAAATTTTTACCACAAAGTGTGTTTAACTATGTACACGGAGTGAGATGCACATATAATTATGGCATAAAGCAATATATCATGGTTATTTTAGTTGAATGTGTCTTTACTTGTACGAGCTTTCTACATATGTGAACGGTTACTCTATATATAGTCTAAAGAAAAGACTGACATGGAGAATTATTTATTGGAGTATAAAGTATAGTCTTGTGAAGCTCACTGGATATCATTGCTCTATGTATCTCCACTGTTTTTATTTGAAGGCGGCAGAAAGGGAACAAAATGCGCTTCTTGTCGTCGGTGCTTTGATATGACCCTCGCTGCATCTGGAATATTTTTCACCTCAAAAACAATCTCTTTTTATTTTTTTTATTTTTTTTTTTACATGGTTCTAAATAATGGTAACTGTGGTATGAAATAGGTAAACCATGGCAACTCTTGGATTATCACTAGATAACCACTCTCTTCCTCGAGCTTTACCCTCAGGATCCAATAGCTCCTCAAACCCATAGTATAACTATTACGTACAATACCATCATTGCTGTGATAACACGCCATGGATTTAAAGTCATTCCTTGGTCAGTTTCCCACTGTCATTGATCAAGACGATTATCAGCAATAATTTCGAAATTTCGCAATGGTAACTATGGCATAAAGAGTTAAGCCATGGATTCGAAAAATTATGCCTCCCTCTCTCTCTCAGGACTCCAGACAGCTATCAGCGATAATTCCTCAAAAGCATTTGCAATTATTAAACAACACACGATACTTGCAGAAATATAAAAACTTAACCCAAGCTACCAAAATTTTTGTTCAACTCACCCCATCCTGACTCCGCCTACTTCTCTGTCCCGACCCAGGTCTGCCAGACCCCACCCCTTCTTGGCTGAGTCTTCCAAGACTGGAATGCACGGAGGCAGCACTGTTCCCAGCTCCCAGCTCATCGGCCAACTCCAGCAGAGACTGGTCCGTCGCGGTTGCCGTGCTGTTGCTACGGCTGACGGCCACAGACCCTTGCTCTGGTCCTGTCCCTCCTCCTCTTGGACTTGGAACCTGAATCCCGGCGGGATTGGTACCAAGATGAGGGACATTATGGTGAATAGTTTGTGGACTGGTATGCATTCGAGGGCTGTCCGGCAGCTTGTGAAGGGCACAAGGGCTAACTAGAAGCTCCTCACTGCTCTGTCGTGAGTGGAATTGGGTTCGATACTGGCTGTTGTAATTCCTCGGCGGAGGGTTAGGAGCCTCACACTCCATCAAAATTGCCTGCGCTGGCAGATCATTAAAAACTGGACTCTTTAACTCAGGAGAAAAGCCATTAGATATCACAGGGTTTTCCAGTAAAGTATCACCAATCTCATGCTTAATGCTACGCTTCTTTTTGGGAACTGCATAAATGGGAACTTCTTTCTCTTCAACTCTTGCTTGTCGCTGACCATTGTCAACTTGACCTTCTTGCTCCGAACTCAGCTCCTGGAGTTTCTGGTGGTAGAGCACCTGGTGTTGATGGCTCTTCTCTAACTGCTGCTTCTTGTACATCTGAAGCTGTTGCTGGTTGTTGAGAGGATTGCCGTCTTCATCGCACAAGTTGGGCATGCCCGGGAGAATCACGTTCACTGCTCCCGGGGAATTGGCAGAATGAGCGGGAGATAGCGGGCTCATTGGAGACAAGCTGTCACTGGGCGTGGTCACAGAAAGGTTTGATGTATCTACTCCACTTGCGACACTTTCGTTCAAATTTCTTCCTACAATACAAGCAAACATAAACAACGATAACAAAATTAATAACCAAAAACAATGTTGTTGTTATAACACTGCCATCTCAGTTATTCTTCTAAATCTGTAAGTAAATCTCCTCGTGTTGATGCTGAATTCACATTTGTGCAATATTTATAATACAGCTAATAGGGGCACTACTATAAAAAAAGTTGTTTCCATTTTGATAAATGTACTTGTAGCACAATAGTACCCTACAACTATGATGACCACTTACCTTACCAACCCATTATAATCATATTCATGAACTCTTAATTGCATGTTATCTGCAATTATTGTAGCTTAATTAAGCTTTATTAACAACATTTGTTTTTACTCACCATAATAACAATAACAATTTAACAATAATAATTTAATTAATAATAATAGTAATAGTAATAAAAATTTAATAATAATAATAAAGATAATAATTTAATAATCATATGTACATAATAATAATAAATTAATAACAATAATATAATACTACTACTACTACTACTACTACTACTACTAATAATAATAATAATAATAATAATAATAATAAAATAGTGGTAGTGCATGATTGATTAATTCATGCTTACCTCCTCCACTTCTGTTAAGTTTGAGAGCAGCTGCTATGGGGTCCTGTCCCATGACGCCCTGGGGCAGACTACGAGACTTGATGGCACTCATAGCTACAATAGCATTGTCAGTCCTGGCCCGACTCCTCACAGCCTTGGGACTGTCCGTGGAGTTGATACGGGCAGACCGGCCCACTGACGGACTGGCAGTCCTCTGCAGGGGGGAAACTTGGTGGGGCGGAGACTGGGGCTCGGCAGAGTCTGGCGATAACTGAATATCAGGAGGTCGCAGAGCTAGAATGTGTAAATGGTAAAGGGTGGTCAAACAAATAAGCAATCATAAAGGTCAACGGCATTTTACATGTGCCAACATGCCACATTCATTCATTATACATATTGAATAATATCCAATATGAAGCATTGGGTTTCGAATAAATACGAATTTAGATAAGATAAAGCCCAACCCTTAGGCAATCTACATATGTCATTTCCCAGGGACTACACTGGTAATCATTGTATGTACATATATCTGTTATTCACCTTCTGCCGGAGTCTCTCTCTGCCTTCTCACTGGATCACTGCAACAGATACACAAATATAGTTTATTCAGACTGGGAACTTAAATACCTGGCATGCACCAATGATCATGCACTGAGTAGTCTAATAATTAATTTATTGCACATGAGTATTTCCGCATCACATGAGCTCTCAATATTTCCCCATATTGAACTCTAACACCTCCCTGTGGAGTTACCTCTGAACAATGAGGCTTCAGCACAATCATTTTACTGTTTTGGAAAAATATCCAATGTATAATAAACTATTCATTACACTGATTGTACAAACAGGGATGACATTTCACTCTTACGCTTGTATCTCACATTTAGCTCGTGAAAATACTATTGAAATATTTCCCTGTATTATGCTGACTCGTGCAAGTATTACTGGAAATAGCAATTTTAAATGTGGTAAAGGGTAGTTCTAATTGGTAAAGGGTGGTTCTAATTGGTAAAGGGTTGCTGGCAGACTAGTAACATATAATGTATTGCTGACAGGTTGCTACTACATGAATGCAATATGGATGTACACACACACACACACACACACATGCACACGCATATGTCACCTGTAGAAGGATGCATATTCTGCACTCTTCTTCCACAAGTCCTTGCAGACCTTCAGTGAGTCCATCTCCAAAGTCACGATAATGCCTTGAGACTATAACAAAAACAACACAAAAATTCATGCAAACCAACTTTCAATAAATATGACACACAAACACACATACACATTTCACAGACACACACACACCTAATGGTTGTCGAAAGTCCACTATGAAAAGATAGACCAATTGAAATTAATATAATTAAGAAAAAATCACCAAAATAATATTACTGTAATAGAAAATGTTCTGTTTTAACAGCCAATCTAGTTTAATTAACACTTAACCTGGTTAGACTTCTTGCCAAGACTGAATCTTTAAAATAACACTATTAAAATTAAGCTATGACATCAAATACACAATAATCAAATTCTGTGTTCGATCAACTGGGCCAGGACTATCCGATATAGGTTTTCACTTGACCTCTTTGCTCCTGTCACACACAAACCCTGGCAATAGAGTGTACGTATCTGTGTGAGTTTCAGGAGTGAATGTGTGGGTGTGAGAATTTGTGTTTGGAATATGTTGGATACCATAGTAACCACATGTGTAAAAATGTTTCCAATTGAGTCACCAAAAGTCCGGTGGTTGTACTTTTGCATGTACTTCTTAGAAGTGAGTAATAATTTTTCTAAAGTAAGGTTTCTATTGGTCCCTAGTCTGTGCTGGTCTGTTCCCCATAGTAGTCAGTTTCCCCATACATACTATACTACTCCCAAACAAGCAATCATCACATGCTTCCTTAATCTCTGGGACTTTTAGAGGCTGTTCAACAACTACTGTGCATGCACACACACATACACACACACACACACATGCACACATGCACATACACAGTCACATGCACATACACACGCTCACACATACCCACATGCATATGCACACACACACACAATACTTGGTTTAAACAATTCTGTACAATGTAGTGAATTTTGTTCTAGCATAATCAGTAATTTGTTTTCCTCAAACCAGCCAACCCTTGCAAAATTTCAACAAAAGTAAACAGATATGCTACACAGTATTCTCAGCTCAATTCCACATTCTCATTATCACATCCATTCCTAATTCAATTATCCATTATCTCATTCCAGATCTCCTGAAAAACTACCATAAATATTCAATTCTCCATTATTTCGTTCCAGATCTCCTGAATTCTCACCCCCATTCCAGACACCATTATGAGAAACTTCTTGTTCTTGAAAGAGACTTCAGCCACAGTCGTCCAGTCGTGAAACACGATCCGCTTCCCTCGTCTGAACACTGCCACGCCCCCTGGGGAAATCCCCAGCTCGCTGCTGCTCTCTTCAAAGCGAGCACCATAGAGTCGCGTCCCGTACGTATCCAAATTTCTGACTTTACGGAGGAATCCAACGACAGCATCTACTGCGTTCATGTTTCTGTGTTGATGAGAGAGAGTGAGCAAACACAAACAGCTCAATAAAATGGCGACAAAAGAGTTTAAAGAAGTGACCATAAATATTTTTTTACAAAGACATCATTAGAAATGAAGTCATTGTTATCAGTCTCAAACATAACCAACCAAGGTATGTACCAGCTTCGATCAAAAGAAATCTTTTTTATCCTAGGTGCTTGGTATGTATTTTGAGAGCATCTGACTTACTGATGAAGCTGATGGAATCGGGATATTTCTTCATGCATGATGTGAGATTCCTATAACAACAACAACAGCAACAACAATAATAATAATAATAGTAATAATAATAATAGTAATAATAATAATAATAATAATAATAATAATATGCACGTACATTGTGCAGGCTGTACTCTACATTTATAGCTTAATAAAATTACAAAAAATATATACAGGAAAAAATAGTAACATTCTTTTCAGCTATTAACTACTAAATATTTGTGGCAAGAGAGTCAGTAAGAGGAGTGTCCACAGCTCTACTAAATAGGATCATGAACTAACATACACACATAAATACTTTATGCAGCATACCCTCCTGCCCCCAATTATAGATCCTCCCTCACACTCTGCATAATTACATTATATAATTCTAACCTCGTCTTGTAGCAGCTTCTGTTCTAGAATGTAGTCCACGTCTTTCTGGATAGACTCAAAGTCTCCATTATCAGCTAATAACAACAATAAAATGCAAGACAATAATATCAAGCTCAACTGTATAGCACATACGTAGCTATGTGCACGCACACACACACACACACACACTTATACATATTACTTACACATACTGAAACACAAAATAATTAATCAGCTGAAGTCTAATAGCAATTCGACATTACTGAGTTCATCCTTTTTGTTACAATTATGACACTATGTAAAACATGGTAAAAGGTCATCAATACCAATTATCTTTGTTACACGCTTGTATAATTATATCTCGTTTGCTAGAACTTTTCAAACAATGCTTAACTTCCATTAATTACCATTTCCCTCATTAGCAAGGCCACACCCATATTAATTGGAATTTTATTTCGTGTTATGAAATACAGTTGATCTTTATGCACATATTGAGTAATTCATCAATGACAATTGTATTATGCCGGCATTCTTATAGACACTGAGTGAGTAACTGGATTCAGATTGAAGGACAGTTGGAGGCTATGTGCTCACTTCACCACTCTCACCGTTGCAACTACATATGTACTAATACATGCCTGGAAATTTCCATACATTGAATTGAGTTGCATTATTACAATGATAAGTACAAGTTCAGTGAAATGTCAGTAAAGCCATAGAAACTTGGCTAGTGATAACCAGCCGGGACAGCTGATTCTATAAGTACGTATTTTATCCTACACAGAAACCACAATCCTTGCACATGTCCTCCATTGTACTCTGTCAATAGTCACTAAGAAACAAATTCAAACAAGGTTAAAAGCATTTGGCAAAGTACAAAAGAGTTGATGAAGTTACAGAATAACTCAATTCTTTCTAAGATGTGGGTATTGTTATTGGGTTACACTTGCTTGTGTCCATTACCTGGGAACAGGGCTTGAAATTGTTTAAAAGTGCAGTACTGAAACAGAATGTAGTGTTTAGGCTTATCCTATGCTTACAAGCAATTGATGCACAAAATACGTATTTAAAACAGATAGGGCTGTGTGAAATATCCTTCATTTAACAGGTGGGCAATATTCAGCTATTACTCATGTCTTATATGTCTATACATGATCGCAGTTAAAATTAAAATAAAAAACTTCAAAAGTTTTTTTAAATGTTTTGTCTTAATTCAGCTATTTAAAAAAGAAGATATTGTGGCAATAAAAAAGACATTAGGTAAAGATCAACAGCAGACTGTGCTGTAAAAATAAGGAATGCAAACATCTGTGAAAGGTCAGACGAAATTAAGGTCACACATGTTCACTATGCCCGATATTTAAGTGGAAAACAAAAACACAATACTAGTTCAATACGACACACCTCTCCAGCTCTGATTGTTCAAAGCAATCACATAATAAGTGTGGGGTTCATTTTTACAGCTAATATTTGAAATTTCTCAATTAACACTTTCCCAAGGTGTCAAGTTTTGTAAGACACACCCCACATTGCACAGAATATAATTCCTTTTATGTAACATACACACAAGGTGTAGAAGTGTTCTCTTTTGAAGTGATAATTGGGACAATGTGTTTATAGTGTTGGTGCCATAGTAACCTGATAACTAGCGCCCAGGAATCCAATAACTCAGAATTCTTACCCACGCTCAAATAGAACTAACAGGAGCTGGTGTGAATAGTACCCGTTAAAATAACCATTTTAATAAAACCAGTCCATGGGAATGAGCAAGAGCAGGAAGCCAAACCAAGCAAATTCTTTTCAATTAGAACCAGCCTTACTGGTGGAAGTTAATTTTTTAATATTTACTCCAATTACCTAGCTAGGGCTATTAGAAAAATGATCTTCTCTCCTACTGCCAGAGACTAAGTTAGTTCAAGCAACACAGATCAATTACATGTACAAATATGATTACAGATCATTCATACTCACTAAAGAACACACATCCCCCACCCCACCCCCCACTCCCCCACAGGCTTATGTTGTACTTTAGATCTATATTGGGACATTCATGTTTGTGCTCATGTGTGCTGTCCAGGCTTGCTCCCTATAACTGATTCATAAGTAACCCTCAAATCACATGGGACTAGCCAGGCTACTTAACAAGCCATGCATCCAGCTACTAACTATGTTTAATTCTATGAGAGAAAACTGTGGGTAACTTTGACGACAGTGAGACCAGTATATCCCAGGCTCAATGCTATTGCCAGCACACAACAATATTCTACAGATCTGATAACATTACATTATAATCAGCAAAGGAGAAGACTACTTTCAATCATTCATAACTAGGACACACACACGCACACACACACATTCAAACCACAGACCTGAAGTGAACAGTTTTCATGCTCAACTTTTGATTTTTGTGTCTCTTAGTTCTTTGGATGTTGTTGCTTTGGATGTGTTGTTTTTGTTTGTGTTTTTTTCATTTGTTTTGATTTCCCCATTGTTGGGCTATTATTCGGTTTCATTTATATACTATACTACTTCTCATTAATAATCACTTATTTCCAGACCTACCAAAGGGGGTGTGGCACTATCGGCGTACTCGTGCAGCCAACGAGAGCACCACTGCTAGAAAACACCGTCTCTTACATGACCTCAATCAGAGATGGCCAGATAAAGGAAGGCTGAACTGCATGTCTAGGTTACCAAATAAATGGACCCAATATTTAGCTGGAAAAAGAAATACGATTTTTTTTTTAACTGGAACAAGAAGCTTAAAAGGACCCTGGTTGTCATGGCATCAGTGAGGCTGTGTATGGACACGCTCAGCTTACAAGTAGTTTCATTCTCACCCAGCATAAGGTACAAACATTCATGTTGTCGCTGCCAATGGATAAGGAAGTGGAAAATGTTCCCAGAATTTCAGAAACCTATTGTTCAGGATTTAACTTAGCCTAGCCATCAATCTTAGCCAAGCCATCAATAACAAGTAACTTATCTTAATGATATTCATATATTCCCATTCAGTTGGGCTTCACCTCTATTCCATAAATGTCTTGTGTATTTACTGCTCCTGTGTGTCTGTGTTGTGTTACCTAAACTTTAAATGTTAAAGAGTGCGCGCTTTACGGGTGCTTTTGTAAGGCTTCAAGCTTACGCCAGCGGCTGCACACTAGTAGAACTCGGCGCCATTAGGACACCGACAACTGGTCCTTCGGGCGTGGCACATCAAGCCACACTCAACCTCACACGCTCGGGAATTTACGCCTCCCGAACACCTATGCCAGATAGTCCTGTTATACAATGTGTCTTTCAGAGTTCATTCCTTCACGCTTCCACCTCAGCCCTTAGCAACGTGACATTAGTATTCCTGCAAAATGTACAAATGTGTTTTAGCATCCTTAAATCACTCATACTCTTTTGCCCTTGCTGGATCTATTCCAAATTACTTGGATCTGAACACGAGTGGGCGTGATCACAAGTACAACACACATATGTGTTGTGCATGTTTGCGTGTGCGCTTCAATCTTGTATATGCATGAGTGTGCGCGTGCTTTAATATCCACTTTTCCAAGAATCCTCAATGCCAGTTTCTGGGGTAAAGAATGCATCAGCCAAGACATTGTAAGCAGACAGACCGGGTTGTTAAGCAGATAGACCGGGGGGGGGGGGGGGGGGGGCATGGGGGGGGCACGTCATCACACAGATGTGGAGCATTCCTGATGTCGTACATTCACTCATGTGATTTTCCCGGGAAATGATGTTCCAGTGGGTGGTTTAGATGTATAGTCTAATTGCACAACAAAAAGTCTTAAATTGTCATTCTAGTCAGGCAGTATAGCAGAAGGATTGTGCATTTTGTGATAAAAGCGTGAAATTTGGTACACATGGACGAAATTGCATAAGGAACAAAACTGGATATAAAGGCACCTACGATTTGACCTTTGGTGACCTCTAGACTCTAATTAAGGAAATTGCCGGCAGATTTCTATAGTGAAGTGGAGTCTTGTTGATCAAATGTGTTCATGTATGGTATCAAAATAAAGCATTTGCTTTGTGGAGTAATATAAAATTTAAATCACACTTATACCTCAAACCATTCACAAGTTATAGTCATTTATGTATTTGACAAAATACCACACCATCCACGAACGAACTTATTGAGGACTTCGGTGGTCTAATCTATTTATGATAAAAGCACCACACTTGGTACACCGTTATATATATGCATTTGGAACATTTTTGCATATGGAGGCATTTATGGTTTCATTCCTGGTAACCATAACAACACAGTAAGAAATGCCACAATAGTCTAGCAGCATGATTCACTGTTGAACCTATTGTGCACTTTGTGAAAATTGGTATTGTAAAGTGTGCTGAACATTTTGGGATATCAGTTACACCCCTTGTTGCCATGGCAACAATTTTCACCAATTATCAAGCAAGTAAGGTACAATGCAGCAACAAATAACACAGGCACTCATTTAGAGGTGCATGCAGCTGCATGTGGTAGTAACAGGCTGGTGCAGGCTTATTCTGGCAATTGCAGCTGACAGCTACAGAGGTAAAAGATGTCCTCCAAGGGTCTCAAACTTCTAGATACCTGGGAAGAAGCATCCACTTCTAAGAAGAAGTCAATCACAAACTGGAATCTCTGTGTTATTTGCCAGGAAGATACTGTGGAGTCTCTGATATGTCCTCTACAGTCAAGAAGGAAAGATGTTAGAAAGGGATACCAATCACTGGCTGAAAACTTGGCAAAATTTGATGCTCTGGGAAAGCTACCAAGGAGTTTACAGTTAAGCAGAATAGATGAAGGCCAGGGTAAGTCTCTGAACTGTAACAACCAGGGCTTGATTTAGATTCTGTGCCATTAATTTTATAGGGATTCAAGCTGCTATGGTTGCCAACAAGGCAAAGTGGCATAAGACATGCTGAAATTGCAACAGCAGGAGCAGCTGACTCTCCACAAAGCATCACATGTTATGCGCACAAGAAGGGCTCATCAAATCACAAATGTTACCCTGTACATCCTTCGGTACCGAACCTATGACCATTACTCTCTTACCTGTTCAAGAGACAATCAGACTCCATTGGACTTTGATGTTTGGTGTGCTGACAGAAAAAGGAATTGCCCTCAGTTTCACTACTGGTCAACTGTAATGGAACTAGAGGTTAGCATTCTGACATTTGTGTGATCGCTTAGAGAAGCAAACTTTGCTATGTATCTAGATGCGTTAACAGAACTCGTTCCCTGGTTTTATGCGCTAGATCATACCAACTATTCCCGCTGGATACCAGTGCATCTAAGGGACATGGCTGGACTTACTGAGATGCACCCAGATATCTACCTGGAATTCAAGAATGGCCACTTCACCACACAGAAGACCAAACACGTTTTTTTCTGCAACCCTGTTGATCAAGCACACGAGCATTTAAATGCGTGTATCAAGGGTGATGGAGGTGCAGTTGACCTCACTGAAAACCCAAATGCCCTGCGCCGGTGGATGATTGCTGGGCCTGAAGTTGCCAGAGTAATTGGAGAGTTTGAAAGGTCTGGCATGCAAGGAAACAGAAAAGTGGACACTCTTCCCCATGATCAAACTGCAAGTGTGCAGACATCCTTTGGGAGAGATGTTCGCTCTTTGCTAGCTGTCATGGAAGAGTTTGGAAACCGGACTTACTTGTTCTTGACACAAAAGAGATTGCACACCCAGATGTAGTGACCACAGTCAATAGTGCCAAAAGTATTGGTCAGGATCAGTTTGACACTTTCACTAAGGAATGTCTAGTGGACAGGACCAAGCCAGTCAGTGACACAATTCACCGCAACAAGTTGTCTTTGTTCAGCACACTACCATCCAAAGCTTCCAAAGGAAAGAAACAGATTGACTCGCTAAAGTGTGATGTTCAATTATTTTCAAGGTTGTATATCAGTTGTCAGACAATCTTGACGAATTTTTTCGACATGAGAATCAGGCGTGTCCTCCTTCACTCTCTACTGCTGGGAAGCTTCATCTAGGTACCAAGAGCGATATGCTAGTGTGTCTGGAGGGTATTTCTGAGGCACAATCTATATCACCCACAACTACCAAGGTAGTAATTGATGGGGCTGCTCTAGTTCAGATGCTAAAGCCTGGTGCTGCAATGACTTTTGAAGATTATTCTCATCAGGTCTTCATCCCTTACATGCTTGGTCAACTTCATACTGCATCACGCTTGGATCTAGTGTGGGACAGCTACATTATAGATTCTCTCAAATCAACAGCCAGGGCCAAACGTGGTAAGGGGATCCGCCGTCATGTTGTTGCTTCGGCACCCATTCCTGGAAACTGGCAGAGCTTTTTGCACACTGACCTCAACATGAAAGAACTCTTTTCCTTTCTCTCAAAAGCACTTGTTGAATCCTTCACACATGATTCCAAAGAACTGATTGTTACTGATGGTGAAGAGGTTCTCAGTGTACCACAGCGTGACATACGCTCACTTGTTCCTTGCAATCACGAAGAAGCAGACAGTCGCATGATGTTGCATGTAGCTCATGCAGCACGGCATGGGCATCATAAAATACTTGTGCGTCTGTGGACACTGATGTAGTTGTATTGACTGTGATGGTAGCTGAAACACCATCACTTGAACATGAAGTGTGGCTTGCTTTTGGAACTGGAAAGAATTTTTGCTACTTGTCAGCACACCAAATTGCAGCTTCTCTGGGACCAGAGAAGTCTATTGCCCTTCCTATGTTTCATGCTCTAACAGGTTGCGACACAGTGTCAGGGTTTGTCGGACATGGCAAGAAAAGCGCATGGTCTACATGGAATTCATTCCCAGAACTTACCGATGCACTGCTTGAACTGGCTCATGCACCTACTGAGGTTACAGAACAAACTCGGAAAGTCATTGAAAGGTTCATTGTGCTTCTTTATGACAGAACAAGCACTTGTACAGATGTGGACAAGGCCAGGCAGAAAGTGTTTGCCAAAACCTCATCTGTGCAGAGGACGCCACCAACGCATGCTGCTCTGGAGCAGCACGTGAAAAGGGCAGCTTTTCAAGGTGGGCATATTTGGGGCCAAGCACTCTTTCCACACCCTCAGCTTCCATCTCCATGTAGTTGGGGTTGGCTTGTGTACCAAATTTCACGCTTTTATCACAAAATGCACAATATGAACCCTTTTTCAAACTATGCTGCCAGACTATTCTGAGTAAGTTCATACCTAATCAATGATTAATTGTCAGAAATCTCCAAAATCAGAGCATGATAGACAGACAGACAGACAGACAGACAGGATGACTACTACAACGTACACGTTGAGGGTTAATAATACATTTTTGGCTGTCACAAACCTGCCGATAAGGGTTAAAAACGAATTCCTTCTGTTGGGAAGTCTAAAACAATGTTCCTGGTTCCAGAACCCAGCTGCTGATAATCAGTGCCCAAAACAAGTGCAACTTTATTTTATTAGTTAGTTCTCCCACTGCCCATAAAAATGATCACATCAAATTCTTTGAGAACACTGGCTCCTTCAAAGATGCACACTCTGCACAGTTCCACTGGCATTTTCATTTCTAAAGGTCACTCTACGAAGCTTTAAAAATGAAGAAAACAAGAAATTATCAAGTTCTGATACTTCATAAAACTAGAAATGAACCTTTTCCCAATCAAAGGGGTCTAAAAAAACCAAAGGTAAAATGTGAAAAAAAAATTCGGTTGTTTTTTAAAGTTTGATGTGTGGACAGAATTAATTCCAACAGGCTAGGATGGTAAATGCACAATGGCTGGACCCTGGACCCTGACTTCTATTCTACTTGTACAATTATGGACAATATGCAGTATTAATAGCAAATTCTCTCAATTCAACAGCCAAATATTTCATTAAAACTTTACCCGACGTTTTAATTTCCTGGCATAGTCCACTTCAGGGGTAAAAGAAGTTGAAACACCATGTTAAGTTTTAATTGAACATATATACCGTTAGAACTGAGTAATTTTGCTATTATTATTGGCGAGCGAGTGAGACAGTATTAGGGGTAAACAATTGAAAATCAGGTATATGTTCAGATATAATGTGTGTGTGTGTGTGTGTGTGTGTGCGTGTGTATGGATTGTTTAAACACACACACGGGCTCTTTTTCTCCCAAAAATACAGCCTTTTGGGCTTGCCCCCAGTTTTTCAGGGTAAGAAGGGTTAGGCTCACAACTGTACGAAAGTTCCCTAGAAATGCTTTCCTTTTTCAAGTCATAAAAAGTTGCTGTGAGTGGTTACATGGCATTGAAAATCCTTTACCAGACGTAAATTCAGAAATTTCGTTACTGGTTATTCAGACAATCAGAATGTTAAAAAATAGATGCTACAGAATCTAACACTACTTTGGAAATTGAGGTAAGAAAGCAATTATATTATGCTTGTTTATTAATTAAGTTAATGGCTATAACTAGTATAACAGTTTTATGTAACATAGCTAGGCAGGTTCGCTTGCTATTTTGTGCTCAAGCACACCACTATTTCAGCCATGAATGACTGGTGCAATATGCAATATTCTGCACTGCTATGCTGTGGGGTTAATGCTCATGCATTCTGATTGGCCCACAAGTATCCCTACAGACAGAGGGCTTTGCTCTATGTGACATGTAGATTAGCAATGTATCAAAGTCCTCTATCGCCCAAACAAACGCAACAACTTAAACCTTAGTATTCAAAGTCCTTCAACTTCCATTCATCAACGTAAGTCTTCATGTAAACCAATCACCAGCCACACCTGGGTGGAGCGGGGGAGAAATAGAGCTAATTCACGATAACAAGCTCAAGTGCACCCTACTAAACCATGCCTTTAGCTTGTCAGCTTAAACAAAGGGAATTATGTGACTGAAATATCTTGCCTTCAATTCTGGGAAGCTGATGTGAACCTGCCTACGCAATGCCCGAACTTGTCTTGTATGGGTTTCTTTTCTTTTCTTTGGCATGCATGTGAATGAGATATTTGAACACACACTCAAATGAACTAGAGCATCCAGGGTGCGAACCCTCAGCACATTATTACACAACTAAAGATTCTTCGGATTACTTTGACTTCTAACTACCAAGGACACACGCGGTTAAGAGAAAATATGCAAACTATAAGTGATCACACGACTGCTGTACGACATATACCGATGTATGTGAAAGGTAAGGGCCGTTGCATCTAGCTTGCGCTTGTTTGGAGCTGAAGTTTCTCCACATTCACTCGGAATAGCTCGAACTTTTAAAAAGTGGCCCGACGGGACTTAAATTCTCCTACTGCGTCAGTTCATACTTGTTTTAAAGGTTAGTTCTAGGTCGTTCATGAAATCGAACGCTGACAGACCTCTCACGTATGTGCGCTGAGGATTAATTACATTCATAAGTTTGAACTCTATTGCTGTAGTTATGAACCACAAAGTGCTTCTATTTGCAGCTTACCAGAAAATGAATAGGAAATATCATATTTTATTTTTTGTTTTGCAGGAATGTGTTCAGTTTCATTTAATTGAATATCAAGATAATGCAGAATATATTTTGTTGATTTATTTTTCAATCAGTGATCTAATTTCAGTCTAATCTTTAGTTAGTAGTAGCTACCATTTTGGACAAAGTGATTTGGCAAGTTGTTCAGAAGTCTAGCTCTGTTCTAAAATCACTGAACACAATACTCCACTCTGGCAAAGAAAGTAAAAAATCCACTCACACTGAAAAGCAATGAATAACAATAACAATTAATACAATGCCATATTAACAAATTATTATCTTGATGATGAAGCTAAAGGTCAGCTCTGTTTCAGTGAAATTGACCAAATTAACTATATGTGATGCAGCTATAGCCATAGTAGCTAGCTAGCTACAAGCTTGGGTAAAAGTGTTTTAAAGGTTAAGCTATGTCACATTACATAACATATTGTTACAGTCTTATGCAGCAGACCTCTTTCCAACTTCCTGGCTCCTCCAACTGTACACTCAAACGGCAAAGGTACTGCCTGCTAAGTATTTACCATTCAAGTGCAAATTGTATGGTAAAGGACGTCACGTATAGAGAAAAGCACGTCACGCACAGAGAAAAGCACGTCACGCACAGAGAAAAGCACGTCACGCATAGAGAAAAGCACGTCACGCATAGAGAAAAGCACGTCACGCACAGAGAAAAGCACGTCACGCACAGAGAAAAGCACGTCACACATAGAGAAAAGCACGTCACGCATAGAGAAAAGCACGTCACGCATAGAGAAAAGCACGTCACGCATAGAGAAAAGCACGTCACGCATAGAGAAAAGCACGTCACGCACAGAGAAAAGCACGTCACGCATAGAGAAAAGCATTGGCCCCGAATTTCACTTGCTTTTTCTGAAAAACTCAAGCTTAAATAAACATTTTTGGAATTTTAAAGGGACTTACTTCGTGTAGTGCTGCAGTTTGATATGGCTATCACTGCTTACATCAACGTGGAGTCAAGAAATGCTATTGACAGACAGACAGAATGAATGAGTGACAAACAGACTACCTGTAACTGCACTCACACGCATGCACGCTGAGGGTTAATGAGAGTGTGACATAATGATTAGCACAGTGAGAATCACTATGGAATTGCCGCGTGCATCAATCAGCAAGGCTTCTCTCTAGCTTGTGTTGCATTGGCACTTTGATATATTGGCACGCCAACAGAACTAAGGAATTACAGTCATTTCCGCCTCCCCCCCTGCTTCGTGTTAATTTGACAAGCTAACTGAGGAATAGGTATAAACGAGATGCCTTGGAATTGTTATCTCAAATTGGCCCTTTCATCCACCACAAGAATGACAATGCATCTCAACATAAAAATTCACTAGAAACTCTATCGATAAAAAAAGACGCACACAATTTGGAAAGGTTAGTGATTCTAGTTGTGCTCGACTCCTGGCCTTGTGTCACATTTTCATTGGCCTCAAATGTGAAAAAAAAAATAGACGAAACCACAGGACAAGTTTGATGCGTGATTGTGCATTGCATGGGCGAGTTCACGTCGGCTTAGAATTGAAGTGAGTTTGAGAGTGTGGACCAGCCAAAGAATGCACTCGAACAAACAAATGCCATTGTGCCCCTCCCCCTCACTGTGATGCTTAATGATCACATGATCCTCCGTTAGGCTTAGAAGTCAATAAATGTATGCACACATGAATACATACACGCATCTTAATACTGAACCAAGTGAAAGAATTCCAGGAAAAGAAATGAAGCACCAAGGATGTGAACCCTCAGTGTTACTTTACACTAGCTAGACATTACAAAGATCAAAAGATTAATTGAGAAAAATTTGCTATTATTATATATTTCAGCCGAGAATGACTGGTGCAATATTCTGCACTACTGTGCTGTGGGTTAAGGTTCATGCATTCTGATTGGCTCACAAGTATCCCTTTACAGGCTTTGCTCTATGTGATATGTAGATTAAGAGTGGCTGCACACCGACTACGCAACTTTTTGTTGATGGTTGCTATCCACGATTACTTTTAATATATATTTACAGGAGCTTCTCCACTACAACACAAGGATAAAGTACACTCATTTTAGAGTGAATCTGGAGGAATTGGGGCCCGGTTATAAAACTTTGTAGCGATTTTTTTTTAGCAGTGTGGTATTAAGTTGGAGCTCCGCTATTCGGTGCACTAGCCACTAGCCAAGCCAATTCTACTGCAAGACAACGAGTTCTTTTTCATTTCAATATTACTTTATTCGCATCTTTTTATAAGATATTGAAAATTTCAAGTTGTGGTGCAGTTCAATTTTTTTTAGGTTTACCCGTGTGTAAAAAATTGTTATTCTCATCCACGAAAAGCCGATACAAAATTTGGAACTTTTATTCAAACCCGCCCCTCATTTCTCGCACTCTAGTATGCGAGCTATTTTTTTCAGTTTGTTTATATTGGTTCTAAAAAAAGTTCGCCTATATCCAGAGTAAACAAACATCTGCAGTATGCAACAATTACAAGAGAGTCAGAAAGAGAGAGCAGTGTTTTTGGGATAGCCCGGGGTGAAGAGCTGTGCAGCTTGGGAAGTCTTCGCTCCTCAGAAATCGAGCCTGCTGGATCCATCTGCTCGAGCTCAGATGCGCAGAGCCTGGAGAACAGCTACAGGAGGAGAGGCAGCCTAGTGCACCTTGCCGTGTGAGCTCAGACAAGGACTACTGTATGGAGTGTTGCTGTAAACGGCTATGAGACAACCTGAAGCAAGACACCACAACTTCCTACTTCTGCTGCTACTGCGCGATTGTTTCTGCTCACATATTATCGAATGGTGGGGTATTGGCGGGGAATAAATTAATGTCTGTCTACGGGCAGTGCGCGTTGATATGTGCAGCCCCCTTAACAATGTATTGAAGTCTTCTATCTCCTAACCGAACGCAATATAACCGAAACCTTAGTCTTTAAAGTCCTTCAACTTCCAATCATCTATGTCTTCATGTAAAGCAATCACCAGCCACACCTGGGTGGAGTGGGGGAGAAAGAGCTAATTCACGATAACAAGCTCAAGTGCACCCTACTAAACCATGCCTTTAGCTTACACAAAGGGAATTATGTGACTGAAATATCTTGCTTCAATTCTGGGAAGCTGACGTGAACCCGCCCACATAATGCACGAAGGCACGTTCAAATTGTCTTGGGGTTTCTATTTTCTTTGGCACATGCGAATGAGATAATTGAACACACACTCCAATGCAGCAAAAAATGAGAATGTGACATAATGAGGGGCTGAACACGGTGAGAATCACTAATCTTCTGGAATTGCCATGTGCATCTTTGTTTTACAATCAACAAGGTTTCTTTTAGCTTGTGTTGCATTGGCGCTTTGATATGTGGGCACGGCAACAGAACTAAGGAGTTACAGTCATTCCCCACCCCCCACTCCCTCCCCCTGCTTCATTTCTTTTCCTGGAGTTCTTTCACTTGGTACAATATTAAGATGCGTGTATGTATTCATGTGTGCATACATTTGTTGACTTCTAAGCCTAACGGAGGATCATGTGATCATCAAGCATCACAGTGAGGGGGAGGGGCACAATGGAATTTGTTTGTTCGAGTGCATTCTTTGGCTTCTATCTGATTGTCCTCACTCTCAAACTCGCTTCAATTCTAAGCCGACGTGAACCCGCCACGCAGTGCACAATCACACATCCAACTTGTCTTGTGGTTTTGTCTAGTTTAGTTTTTGTTTTTTCACATTTGAGGTCAACATAAAGTGTGACATAAGGCCGAGCACGACTAGAATCACTAAATCTTTCCAAATTGTAGTGTGCGTCTTTTTTTATCGATAGAGTTTCTAGTGAATTTATGTTGAGATGCATTGTCATTCTTGTGTGGGATGAAAGGGCCAATTTGAGATAACAATTCCAAGGGCATCTCGTGTATACCTATTCCTCAGTTAGCTTGTCAATTAACACGAAGCGTGCCAAGGATGTGAACCTCAGTGTTACTTTACACTAACTAGGCATTACAAGGACCAATAGATTAATTTATTCTGAGTAAAATCAATGTGAACATTATGCCAATATAGTATGTGTACAGCTCAAGCAAGTCAATATGTAAAGCTTGAGCAAGTCTTGTGCAATGAAACTGTAGACGTTAATGTTGTCTTCATAAGAGAAGCTTAACATACAAGCAACACTCACCTCACCAGTAGTTTCAACGGAAAACTCTGAGCACTCCGGTAAACCACTGAGAATATAGTGTAATGCTAAACTACCGCAGGCAGCGAAGAAACTATTTCCTCACAAGAGTATGGCGTGACTGAGGCATTACCTGCAACAATCGGTTACGATCACACGGTTTAAAAAAACAAACTAGCTTTTTTTCTGAAGAAAAAAAAGAAGAAGTCAAAACGAAAAATTCTGGCACATTAAAGGGACTTAAAATATCCAGTGCAATTTTTAGATTCTTGTTTCAATTCGGGAGGTTGCCATCTTCGAGGTCTGCTTCTAGTTGTGTGACAGAATGACTGATGAACAAACTGTGGAGTACTGTAACCCTCTCACGCATGCATGCTGAGAATAAGATCAGACGTTAGAAACAATAAAATACCATACTACGAAAGCTGATTAAATATTATCATCCAGCTAAATAAATACACAAATAAATAAGTTCTTTTACCCTTTCTAGCTTGCAATAACTTTTCTGAAAATATGCTTTTTTCAGTAGCGAATGTCTATTTATAGACATTCGCTAGATAACAAATGCTTGTATGTTGTATCCAATACATAACGACAACAACAAGCAATGATCACATACAAAATTCCTAATGGCATCTCAAATAGTCTCACATACCCAAACTTAGAGTCAGTCAGTCAGTCAGTCAGTCAGTCAGTCAGTCAGGACTATGTTGCCATGTGTTTGTCAACAATATCTACATACCAAGGCTACTGATCAATACACAAATAAACATCAACACCTCCATTGTTACCATGTATGGACTGGGAAAACAATAGCAGTAAAACCAATATCCAGCATCCCAACCAGTCTACCTCCTGCTGCTAGGAGACATTGAACTTCATTATCTTCAAGCCATGGACTGTAACTAGATATCATGAACTTTAAAGGCAGCATTTTTTTTTTTTTGCAATAACCCATGTTATTTTTTTTCTGACGGCCAATTAGACTTGAGGAGGTGGTGGTTCGTACTGGGTTCCATTACAAAGGTGCTCAGCTAATGAGGTGGCACTGACTTTGTGTCTCTAGGGAGACAAGATGCCCGACAACACAGCCTTAACTGTAGGTGTTAGAATGCGGTATGTGTATATACCTAGCAACTGAACTGATCGATTGGAATGTCGACAACAATTAGTAGAATGCAAGTCATAAACAATAACAAACAACAAAGAAACTAAGAAACAAAGAAACAAAAAGAAAAGTGGTGTCTTAGGAAAGGGTAGGGAGATGGGGAAATTTTAGTGCACATCGCATCTAAAACACTTCTACACTCCACGTGTATATACACACACTGACATATTCTTCTGCAATGATACACGCAGCAAATAAACTTCCAGCAATGTTAATCCCAAAGTCCACAAATTAAATATTTATACATGTATATTGCCCACACGTTGTCACTATTGATCACCGTACTGACCCTTAAACCCTAATTAACATGAACGGTTCCCAACTGGAGCAGAATATATGGAGCTGTTGAAAATATTGTCACTATGGTTGAACCAGGAAGGTTACACAAGGTCAGCACATGATGTGAAAACGCAGAGATGAAAGCTTTGTCTTCTTACTGTTTGTTGTGACTTAAGTTTGCCAATAAAACAAAGAGCTATGCCACCACATGTATATGTACAATATTTTTTTTTTTACATTAGGCGAGCTACTGGTAATTATACTTGAAGTGTACATAGATATTTATACACGCACATGCATACACACACACACACAGCTTGCCTGGGAAGGGTAAAAGTTACAGGTCAACTAGTTCACTCACTAAAAACTTTGCTATTTACTAGCACGGGCCCACTGTTTATATAATCAGAAAGCCAGTTTAAAGTGGAAGAGTAAAGAGGTTGTAAAGTGTATTTGAAAACATCATATACAGATACATAATACTCGATCGAGGTGAGGGATAAAGAATGGATTTAAAAAGGCAAAAGAATAAAGAATAACAACTTGATTGGCAGTACGGACTGGTTCTAGAGTAGACCTGTGACCTCTCCAGCACACACACACACACATGCACGCACGCACATACACACTGCACTCCTTCATCTACACAAACCTTGTAAGACGTAGGCTAGAATACAAGGTGCAAGTTGAGGCGGAATTTTCAGACATCCAGTGATAATATCTTGTCTCAGCTGCTGGTAAAAATGATTTCTGCAAAGACAACAACAACAACAACAACAACAACAACAACAAAACAGTCATAAACACAAGCCATACATACGTACTTTAAACAGTTATTATGTATTGTATGTTAAAGGTCAATCTTTATACAAATGTTCGGACCTGGTTGAGGGATGGTAACACAAGCTACTCTTCAACCGTCTGAGAATGCACTGTTACAAAAGTACATCTTTTACTCCTTACATAATTGGAACTAGATACCTATTTACAGCATTAATATCACCACTTAAACATTCCAAATATTCTATTCAGGATATTAAATATCCCAGCCTACAAATATTAGCCGATTGTTGCCGCATGCAGTAAGACACCTAAATATGGATGGATCGACACAGCTCAATTCATATCCTAAACACTACTTGCTCATCTGGGAGCTTCTCAAGGGCATGTACATTAATGGCATTCCTAGCCAAATTTAAAGAATATTTTTAGTTTAAAATATACACCGAGGTAATCTGTAGTACAAATTTTGAGATTGAGTATTCAATTGAAGTTACAATTATGAACAACTCTAAATTAGTTGTCTAAAATGGTAATCGCTTGAAATTTGTCTTTTAACAAAATTCCATGACTGAATAGGTAAGTCAGACATTAAATCAGAGTTCATGCACATTAAGGGATACAGTTCACCTATTCAACACATGAAACCACACCCAACCCCTCCAATCAAAAAAAAAAAAAAAAAAAAGAAGAAGAAGGTACAGACAAGTGAAATCCTGGAAGTTGAAGTAGTTGACTTGGCATGAAGCAAAAAGAGATAGAATATTTCCAAGTGCAATATCGTCTACTTCTGTAGAGATATATCTGGTAATATACACACTGAAAACTCTTTTGTCCAACTAATAATTTAGAACTACACAAATCAAGATTATACATAGCTGTAAAAAAAATGTTTTTTAAACAAAACAAACAAATACACTGTTTTTGCGTCTGGCTCTGCTACTTTAGTATGCCAGGTATATTTGGATAGAAGTGAGGTGACGTCATAATTTGTAATTTTAGTAAAACACATAAACAAGCATAATTTACGCTGCATGAGCGCTAAACTCACTCTCGGTTCAATGACTTCTCTACGACAACTTATCGTTAAATATTATAATGCGCCATGTGGAAACAGCCGTTCATACAAAGCAACACAAACACACGACCTTGTCTCTCCTTAGAGATACCAACACAGGACAACACAGTTGATTGGACACAAAGAAACACATTTTATATTTAGGTATTGGAGATTCATTATAAATAAATAAATAAGAGTGAGTTTGAGGAAATTGGAGAACAAAATGCTTAATCCAATTATGATGAGTTTTCCTTTTCAATTCTATTGTCATCTGATACAGTTCCCGTTGCTGGGGCAACTATAGTATGGTAAGCCAGCCCAAGGAACAATGCACTTCGTAGATATTAAATATTGGGGGAATGCCTCAACGGAAAATATGAACTTCTAATTATCAATTATCTCTACTTCCTGTCCTTTACTTAGCAGAAATGAGAAAGTTATTTCCGTGGTAACTTAATATACTGTCCTATGTAAAGTACTGTAACCACCTAGGCTACTGAACACTACACTGACCAACTATCTAGCTGGATTTTAAAGGATTATATTACAGTACTACTAGAAATTCAACCATGTTAATTCATAAGTTGTATATATCTACATAGAAAATATTAATAATTAGATATTCATATAATATGATTCACATTGTAGCTACTTACTAAAGATTACTGCAATCATAGCTAATAGCCATTTAGCAATAGCTCAATTTTTTGTGCGTGTTTTGTGCTTTTTCCAAATAGTATATGTAGTAGCACGGTCTTACCTGCCAGATGGATCAGGCATCATAGGATCCAGAGGATAGAACTTCACCTTAAATTGGACTACACATGGAAATTCTGGAAAGAGAAATGAATGAATGAATAAACAAATGAATGAATGAATGAATGAATAAACAAATGAATGAATGAATGAACGAATGAATGAATGAATGAATGAAGTTAGTTCCATTCTCATATAATATACCTAGTCTCAAAAGCAAAAAATGAAGAAAATAAATAAATATAAATTAATTAATATAAAGAAATAAAGAAATTTAAATAAATAAATAAATGAAAGTAAGGAAATTGAAATTGTGGTGAACAATATATATATATATATGGGTTGCTATAACTACAAGGGTTATGGGCTTGCGCAGTACAGCGTGAAATAACAGCGTGAAATATCGTGAGTGGGTCACGTACCTAAAAATATCATTGTGAAGATATTTTATTCCACCCTAGATATCTTCACAATATTTTCACGATATTTTACGCTGTTATTTCACGCTGTACTGCACAAGCCCATTACCCTTGTAGTTATAGCAACGTAGTTATAGCAACAGGCCAAACTTTTCAATTTTCTCTGGGATTTTTTACTGCTACCTCCCTCCAGGGTGTACCCCACTCAACAGGGTTAGAGCACCTGCTAAAATATCAGCTGGGGGTATGGGTAGCCCCCCTACAACCAACTTTACTCTGTGAGTTACCCTACCTCTAGTACTAACTATGGCAGTGAAGATATCTAGTGTGGAATAAACCACTTATTACACTTGTCAGAGTGTTATGGCGAGATATTTCACTCTCAGGCTTTATTTTCACTGCCTTTATTTTCAGTGAAAATAAATTAGCCTGCTGTGAAATATCTCACCATATCACACTCTGACTCATGTAATAAGTATTATATATATATATATATACATTTGCATTATTGAATGCCCCCACTGCACGTAACAGGAAGGACAGTGTTGGTGTAGGACAGTCAGACAGCCATCTATGTATTTATGTGCGTGGTTGTACTCAGTTGTAACTGGGGGTTTTCAGGAATAAAACAAGCCCATAATTGTACCTACAATGCATCATATATATTGTAGCATGATAGCTGGAAACCCAAACTTGGACAATCCTCGTGGAAATGAAGCCCCAAAAAGAAACTCAAGTTCCTTAACTTTGTTTGGTATACATAGATTCCCTTTTAGCTTGTGAACATCACAAACAGAGCAACTCCCCCAGCTGGATGTGTGAGAATGTGAGTCCATATGGATGGACCACTCTATATGTACATGCTCTGGCTTCCTGCAGTCTTTACTCAGAATGAATCAACCTTTAGGAATCTCTGCCACATTGGAGCAAACTCATGATTGAGGGGTTTAGATTCACCTTTCTCAACATAATGTGTATGTATGTATGTATGCAAGTATGTATGTACGTACGTATGTATGTATGTATGACGGCTTCAAAACTCACTTTTTACTTGTTTCTTGAGAGGTTTTTGCAAGTCCAACCAAATCTATGTACATGGAAAAAAAAAAGAGCCCAACTATATTAAAAAATCCTATTAAACAAATTTATTCTTGATTATGTACATTGGATATTTTTCTTTATGTATTTCCACATCACGCAAGTGTTTAATATTGAACACTCCAACACGCTTGTGCGTAGTTCTAGACAACTAAAAAATGTTTTAAGTATGGCAGTTGCCTCTAAACATTTATAAGCTGTATTTTATGTGTGTAATAATCCATTGGATTTGTCAAAATGGCACCCTTTCTTTGCTACTAGTGTCCAGCGATACCTACATATGTACAAGTTATTTGTCTGTCAAAATGCACGACTCTTTTTCCTGAATCTCCTATCCAAGCTCTCGCTAGAGAAGACCAGCTACCAGATTTTTACATTCTTTCCCATTTCTCTCAATACAGCGTTGTACAATATGGGGGGGGGGGGGGGGGGGCATTTCACTCTCACACTTGTATTTTCACTTGCTTTCAGCTCGTTAAATTACAATATTACCATATTTTACGCTGACTCGTACAATTGTCAGCAAGCACTTTACATACCGAATATAAAATGCTAGGTTTGAACCAGCTAAACTTGCTCATAAAAGTAATTAATAGTTCAATACACTAATGAAGTATGCTCAAATTCAATCCAATATTCTGCCCACGAATAATAATGAAAAAAAAAAATCAGTGATGATGATGATTATGATGATGATGATGATGATGATGATGATGATGATGATGATGATGATGATGGCTAAAATAGCCCCACTGCTTTCAAACATGTACTCTAAATTACCCTGTCCTGCTATCTTTTAACTGTCCCCTTCACGGAAAAGTCTTAAACAAAACATACATATTTACTAACTAAATTAAAGAAACAAAAACAGTCTGAAGCAAAGAGCATAACATACAATGACGTTTTCAGAGTTCATTCCGCAAGCTAGAGGAATGGTTGCCTGGAGACGGAGCTAAGACTACCAACGGCTTTCTATTGTTCCACTGCAGTAGCCCTCACTTCCTGAATACACCTCAACTTGGGGATAGAGATTCTGAGCTTAATTAATAAACCCAAAAATGCAGAAGAATTACACCAGACGAAGCGTCACAATGCAAACTGAATCTGATATCACCTGCTCCACTATCCTACAGATGCCTCTAAACTTCACACGTTGCTATACGCTACCTTCCACACGCCACGAGCCATGCAGCCTTAAAGGGTATTCGCCGCCATGAGAATAAAGCCTAATTGAATAAACTTTCAGGTATGAAAGGAAAAAAATCAACCGCAAAGTTGTGGCGACAAAGATGAGTCATTCTGAAAAGCAAGTGTGAGATTCCTGAACGATTGTCAGGCATCAGTGGGCTAATTAGGGAGGTAGTTTTGGGTCAGAGGTGTCGGCCATAAAGCCTCTTGAGAGGAGTCAAATGATAGCTCTCGTAGTATCTCCCTTGTGGCTTCTAATCACAGACATCCTGTTTTGTTAGGAGCCGAGGACGGGTGAGATAATACTGCTGTATAGTTACGCCATTTTACGTATTGGACATAATTGATGGTAGCCATCAAAAGAAGAGAAAATAATGCAAAATAGCACTGGCTCCAATAGTAACAGATTATGCAATTTAGTTGGTTTCGTTTTTTTTTTTTTTGCTTTTTACTACATAAAATTAGAAAATTTTAAATAGTGGACTTTGGCTGACACATTTTACAGCTAAGCTTTTCCTGAGGATACCAAAAATACTATGAGCCCAATTCTCTTGGCTCTTTTTTTTTCATGAAAAAAAAGAGATTGACAGCAGTCCAACTCGAGCAACCCCTGAAAAATTAAAGTGCCTCGTTAGGGTTTTATTTATTAACTATATTTGGCTGTTATTACAGAGAAATACTGCAGAAATGATGCTCACAGTTAAGAATAAGTTAATATTCATTAAACTATTAAATTGTCTCACAAAGACAGGAGCAGCTTCTAGTAAAATGGTACATTAGATTCAAAATATTTTCATTCCATTCCATCCAATACTACAGTCGTCAGACAGAAGCAGCTGTTCCACTTTTGATTACATGCTTTAGCTACATATGTCTACAATATAGCAAACTGAGTAGAGTACATTTAGGACTAACAAAGTAAAACTAGTGATACTTACCACATTCTTCTGGTCATCTTCATATTCAAACGCAAAGTACTCCTTCTCAACCACACCCAACTGCCGGAATACTGCTTCAAATGAGTTCTGAGTAGACTGCTTCTTCTACAAACAAAAGAAAACACACATATACATATATGTGACAGGCTCTAGGAAAAGGCATGAATTTGCTAAACACAAAGTTTTGCAGTACCGACCAGGAAATGTGCGAGTTTAGGTCAAATTATATTGAATTTTTTCTTTTTTTATATTATAATCTGTATCCATTCTTTCACATATGGGCAAAGTATGAATACTGAATTCTACTTGTAAGAGGGTCACGAGATATCCAGTCCAATGTCTCTGAAATCACATGCAATTTTATGTTCAATATTGCCATTTTTGCCATCACTAATTAATTTCCAAAATATTTAAATCCACAAATATTTGAGACTTGGAGGGATGAAATGAAACACATGCACACACAAACATACATAACTACGACCTCAGATAAGGGGCTATAGGTAATAGTTCCAATGGAATTGCAACTCTAAACCATCCTAGACTGCTAAACTAGGGAACACAGGATTTTCAATTCCACATTTAATCACCGCATTCCATTCCATGTAATTACGCTCAATGCTGCCTGGATTAAGTCATCCAGTGCTTAAGGCATCAACAAACAAATATTTGTATATATGTGTGTGTACACTGTCACAAGTTCCTCTAATTTAGGACAGCTGTATGGATAGCCTTGTAAGGATGACATGAGCTATGAATTAAGGAGGATATCCTAACTCCCCTCAAGCCCTGGATGTTTCTACAGTCACATGCCTCAAAGGGGAAACTGAAGTATTAATGGAAAATGGATGCTTGTCAACAATTGAACATTACGAAATAGCTGACAATAAAAAAAACAACCAAGCTATTTGAATAGTTTATAGTTTGACTCTCAAGTAATTGTTATAAAACACAGGGAACTCTTAGAGCACACATAATGAATTATAACATCACACAGACATGACAGTCCTGTGCTGGCTGGTAGGTATGTAATTGCGATTGCACATGATAATAGGCCAAATGGTCCACATATCACGCATGCACACACACACACATTAGAGTGGATACAATAGTCCAGCCATTTTATGAAAATAAGGGGGTTGACTTTAAACAAATTGCAACACAAACATTTTTAACACTCGTTAGTACCAAAATGTGTGCTTTATACTAAAAGTCCTAAGAAATCCATCCCTTGAGGGGAAATTATAGAAATTTGAACTTAACTTTAATGCGCTTTTTTAGTTAAATCTAGCCATTCTATTGTGACCAAAGCGTGAAGTTGCAAATATTTGTTATACTAGAAACAAATAAAATAAAAATATTTTTAATCAGAAAGTTCATCACTTTTCCTCATCGAAAGAAAGACTGTCAGATCCTCTGCAGTTCCCACGAGCAGGAGTGCACTTAGCATTATGTTCCAGCATGTACACCTCAAAGTGCAGTAGTCTGCATAGGGCAGGCATTAGTCTTCCTTCATACTTTTCCCGCCCCATGGAAGTAGAAATCTTTCCGAGGATATCAAGATAAGCTGAAGGTTCTTCAGCTTTAAAGTTGCGTAATTTTTTCAGTGATCACAGCAGTCATACCTACTCTTTCTTCCTTGTGGTAAGACTGGAACTCCTCCCACAGCAGCTCTATCCTTGGGTGAAGCTTTCACCCTGAGAATTTGCTTGGTATTCTTGGTTCCAGGAGTTACAATAGCATTCATTCCCATTCCATGGAAACTATCACCTCCATCACGGGTTCTGACGTTGTGGTCAGCATTACGTGCCACATACTGGACAAACTGAGATGAATTATTTGAAATTCCCCTTTTTATGAAAACTATTTAAGGAAAATGATGAGTAAATTTCTTTTTGGTGATAGCCTGGTGACATGTGGCTTAGAAATACTTCTGCCAGGAAACTCAAACCAGACACAGCTTTGTCATTAACAAAACACTTTCCACAGCTTCATGTATTTGATTCAGAATCTCTTGACAAGCTTAGGGATGAATGTATGGACTATGTTTTATCACCTTCTGATCTTCCTAAACCTATGGAATACACAGCAGCTGAGGAAGCAGAGAAGCCTCGTGTTAGTAAGATGCCAGTGGAACCATTCAAAGGTGAACCCAGGTTTCCCAGTTTTAACTAAGCTTATGAGTTAACTATTCCAGCATCAAATGCTGACCCAGAGCTTTGGTTTTTCAATGTTAAGATAAGTCACTCTTCAATATAGCACTCATAACAATGAAATTTATATAGTTCCGAACTTCCTGATAGTTTATTAAAAGATTGTAAAAAAAGCAACTGGTTTAGCTGTAAAAAAATATATTTATATCAATCATTATCATAAAAAACCTGATTCAGCACTGTATTAAAAAAAAAAAAATCACACGTACCTCTCTCTTCCCGCCCCCCCTCCCCCTCCTCCCCCTCACAGCAAGTGTCCCTACAGGTTGCTTCCAAAAGTTGGGACCTATGGCTGATAACACACTCTTCTGGCTTCTCCATTGCTAGAAATTACCACACTACTCACCACTCACTGGCCACATGGTAGAACTCTGATCAAAGTTCAAAGGTCAATCATGCATGACTAATATGGAATTGTCCATACTTTAACGCACACAGTCTTAGATTCTTCTATTACAGAAAACATAGTTTCTAATAATAACTATTTATCTATGGCTTCCTAATATCTAGCTACTTTTTTTTTTATCACAATTATGCAAATTATCATATATACCAACCAGCAAACAAGCAGTTGACCAGCAAGTCTACTAACTTATTCATGCCATTCCATTCCATTAACAACCTTTCCCCAGCTATAAATCATTTAGACCCTATTCATGATATTCACAATAACATCGCGGGAAAGGGGAAGAGGTTTGCATTTACTATTATGGACTTTTTAATACAGGAAGTCAATGAATAATACCCCTTCTGGACTAGCTTACTTCCTTATTTCTTATTTTTCCAGTACTCTTTTCGATTCCCAAGAAATCCGCATTGTGTGGCGGTAGATACTTACTCACTATAAGTGAATTATATTGGGAATGAGAATTTGATAGTGGATGCTCATAATTATAAGCTATTATGCAAAACTGGCATGCACAGGAAGTTATAATTGTTCACATGCCATTCCATACCAGGAATATCCTTTACCATACTCACTATATTGATCATCCTATGCCTTACATTAACTATGCTAATATAAAGTAGAAAATTTACCTGATCAAGGAATTGTTTGAAATGATAACATGACTTGACTCTCTCTATTCTGTCCATTAATAACGTTATATTGAATGAGTGACTGTGGTGTGTGTGTGTGTGTGTGTGAAGATCATATGACAAGACAGATTCGAAGGAAATGCGCTTTTGGTAAAAGACAACAAAAAAACTTCTATGGAGAAACAGTTCATCAGAAATTTGCTAGTCCCAAAGGAGGCAGGGGAACTCCAGCAACCTTATAACAAAGACTCATCTTGTCAAACAATAACCCACTCAATGTACATGCTTCCATGGCAACACGATGTAGTGGAACTACCTTCACTGTGCCTGGTATTGTCATGTCTCTTCCTAGAAACCAAAGGAGATGGCAAAACATAGCCATGCACAACAAAGCCTTGCAGAGCTACGGGTGCTGTTGTAAATAAGGAAATGGAATAGCCAATATAAAACATTAGATATACATGAAAATCCCTTGGAATATAAAGATTGCATTTGTGCATGGAAAGTAGATGAGTTTTATGCAAAGTAAAAGATTGGCATATTTGGACTTGTAAGTCGCTTAGAAAAAATAATGAGCATCATAATAATTACCACCCCCTCACTAATTATCATCACATTATTACCAAATACCATCCTTCATGTTGTAAATTATCATTCCACATTTTAACCACAACCAGCACCATTTATCATCTCCACCACCACAATTGCCATAATCACAACAGGGCTTCATACAGGGGTAGGGGCACCCTGGGATTCCCCCCCCCCCCCCCCCCAGCTGCAATTCCTCCTTTAACCCCCCAGAATTTGTTGGGAAGTTAAAATCCCCCCTCCCCCCCCCCAATTTTGTAAGATCATATAGTACAACAGCTAAAGTTGAATTGTATGCGTAGTAAAATCATGCATGTGATCAAACATAAAGGCACTGAAAGTTTCATGCATATATCACCACCACATACCACCATCAGAAATACCAGAGCCACCTCTCTCAGACAGTGGCATTTCTACACAACACACACTACACTTGAACCCCCCCCCCCCCCCCCCCGTCATAATACAACCTCTTTTATGTAGATGGCACGGTCTATAGAGACACACACTACCAATACAAGTCTCCACCAAATAGCAACTTCAAAAGCTCACTTGAAGCCAGCCACATGACTTACTGAAGAATATCTTAATGTAAGCAGTCAGTTAGTCAGTCATGCTGGGATGAACACGTATACATACATACGTAGGTTGCACCACGATGTGAAGGTCGGTACAGAATTTACACAATTGAGGGCCAAATCTTGTATGGACCAATCTCGGAGGGGTGCAACCGACTTGTACCATGGCTCTAGGCTATAGGAAATGCATAAAAACTCATTTTTGATTGGACGGTTCACTTGTTTCACCTTCTAGGAGGTGGATATGAAACATATTCACTGCAAATTAAGCTATCTGATTGGACGGTTTGAACGTACCATGGTACAAGCACATATACATGTATACATATACACATGATAGACTCCAGTAAATCAATGAAATATTAACACCCTTTTTGCCCAAATTACATGCACAAGCTTGTGGCTCTTTAAACACATACATAATAACCAAAACAACTATTTACAAAGCAATTAAAGAAGTTGCTATGCCAAGAATGCAATCTTATAAGGTGTCAAGTGGGCGGATGTAATAGTAACACTACTGATGTCGCGAGTGGGTGGAATAAACAAAGGAAACCAGCCAGAGAAGTCACATTTTAGACATCCTGTACTGGAAATGAGACTTCCACCAACACCTTCACAACTAGGGTGGCCATGATAATTAATCAACAAGCCAAATAGGATATTATTGTTTCTCTGCTATCGTGAATGTGCCGCTGCTATAGTGCAGTGTTTATAAATAGTAGCACGCCCTAATAAAACCCAGGAGTAATGTGACATTTTAAATGAGCTACTTGTACGTTCAAACCGTCCAATCAGATTACTCAATTAGCAGTGAATATAATTCATAGCCACCTCCTAGGAGGTGAATAAGTAAACCATCCAATCAAAATTAGTTTTTGTGCACTTCATATAGCCCAGAGCCATGGTACAAGTCGGTTGCACCACTCCGCGTCGGTCGGTATGTGATTTACACTATCCTCTGGCTTTCAGCCCTCGGTTGTAAAAATCCCATACCAACCTCCACGTCATGGTGCAACCTATACATACTGTACATACATACATACATAGCTAATCTAATGAAATATGTGATAGAAAGCTTATTAACATGTATAAATACAACAAGCTTTCTGTATAAGATGAATGTAGGAATAAATATACAACACATGCTAAAGCAAGGTTAAGACACGAGACATGCTAAAGCAAGGTTAAGACACAAGACATGCTAAAGCAAGGTTAAGACACAAGACATGCTAAAGCAAGGTTAAGACACAAGACATGCTAAAGCAAGGTTAAGACACGAGACCAATGAGAAAAGGACAAACAAATCTCAACAGTATATTCCCTCCCCTAACCTCTTCCTCAGTTATGGATTCCATTGAAACACCACATTCCTGAAACCTCGTGTCTCCATCGAATGGTATTGCCGGTTATACAGGACTTCTTAGAATCACTACTCTCTAATTAAACCCCCGAGTTCAATTGTTTAATTAAAAATAATTACTGGAATAAAAAATTATGTCTGGTGACATCTGCTGTTGGTTAAGCGAATCATATTATATATATATAATGTATCGTATTTCACTTGCACTTTATAATTGGGCTTTGAGTCTTCTGAATGTGAAGTGATTATGACAGGGATTCCTGACAAATCACTCACGCTCCATGTGACTACAGCATACCTCGTGCCACTCTTACCTGGGGAGGAATACCTCAAGATTGATACCGGCTAGACATATCAGGAGCCTACTCAATGACCTAGAGGGTTAATACAGCTAGTACGTGTGATAGTCCATTCCTGAACAGCTAGCAGATATATTGCACAACACAGTAGCTTCAATTGACTCCGGCCAGAGTAAACAGATGAAGTATTGAGTGTCTGTATGAAAACCAAGCACTATAATGTGACTTACTCCATTCTAGATAAGTAATATAATGATGGAAATTCAAAATATTTGCTCATATTAAGCTTCACTATACCCAACCTCAGTTACCTAGAATGAGTCTGGGGGACTCCGACAACTTAGCTAACCCGGACGTCTTGTCAAACAAGCCCGGCCACTCGATTAGGATGTTAGAGGGTCCCTAAGAGGTAGTACTTAATGTCTCTTTCTTGCAAACCAATGATTAACTACATGTAAACAATGCATACATTGTCCTAAGTTCTCAGGTTTTGTGAATGCAGATCCTTCCCATTCCTGACCCTTGGCTTCTGATGGGTAAGCCACAGTCTTGGAAGAATCAAAGTTTGTTGTCAATCATAAACCATTATTGCTCCAAGGAATTTACAGCTGTAATCAGCACTAGTTTACATGAAACAAATATAAATATATTTACCGCTTCCAAAAAAATGCATAGTTATGGCAACACAAGCCAAGTAAAAAGTTATTCTTATTTACTTTCTGTTAGACGTAGCTTCTGATGAGTGTGTATGTGTGTGTGTGTTATATAATTGTACTGGATGGTACATTCAAACCGTCCAATCAGATTTCTCAATTCGCAGTGAATATAATTCATACCCACCTCCTAGGAGGTGAATAAGTGAACCGTCCAATCAAAAATGAGTTTTTAGTTTTTATGCATTTCCTATAGCCTAGAGCCATGGTACCGGTTGCACCCCTCTGTTCGTTGGTCAGTACGGGATTTACACTCCTCAGGCCTTCAATCCTCGGTGGTGTAAATTTCGTACCAACCTCCATGTCGTGGTGTAACCTATAAATATATATACGTATATGCTGTATATAAAATTAAAATTTAACCTGACGTGCTTATGACATTGCAATCATGTGAAGGGGCGGATCCACACTGCCTACTGTGTAGCTTGCACACTTGGCTGTCATAAGAGGTGGAGCCAGTGCACAACAGAGAAGATCGTTTGCCCCTTTTATACTACCACACTCCCTCTGCACCAAATAATCCCATGCATTCAAGCACGATTAACTCAATAACTAATTAACTAACTAACTAACTGTGACCTCCAGCAGTTCGCTCTCACATCCACTTTAATCTTTCCTCCATTTTTTAGACGTCCACCTAATTAAGCTGAAGAGTTTGTATTTAATTAGAACTGTCATTCAGATTGAATTAGAGAAGTAGTTATAATATCTTCAGGTGTTTTAGTGGGTGGATGAATTCTGATGCTGCATGTGGGTGTAATAAACACAGGAAGATGGCAAGAGAAGTCACACTTTACACATCCTGTACTGGAAATGAGACTTCCACCAACATCTTCACAGCTAGCTGTCATAAAAAAAATTAATCAACTAACCCAGCAGGATATTGCTGTTATACTGCACTGGGATACACACCCCCACTGCCGAATAGTAGCACGTGGTTTTCTTATTAATTATTAAATGAAACATTTTACTCCAACCATGTATTAGTTGTAAATTTACAAAGGTGGTTTGTGGAATAATGTGATTAAAATGTCCATTTGCGGAAGCTGTTATAAAAATTTGGAAAGCAGGAACAACCCACGGGAGATATCCGGTCAGACAGCTAGTGTAGCTATTTCACTTGATGCCAAAATTGCTTCATATGTTTGTTCAGATCGTATGTATGTATGTGTGTAAGTATGTATGATTATTTACATTGTGTGAGGTGGTGCTTGGATATACATGCACACACATACATACATACACACACATACATACATACATACATATCAGTATAGCTTCCTCTGCAGAACTACAGCTATGGAAGTTGAGCTGATCTTTACATGACCACAACAACAAAAGGCAATTCTAAGTGAATAGAAAAGGATGGTCTGAGGATGTGTGTGGGCGGCAAGGAACCAAGTACATAATTTATTTCCTACAGAATTGCAGCTGCTTTGATGTAATAAAGTGACAGGTGGTTTGGGGGAAATTGGCCTAAATGCAGCATATAATGCTTTTTTATTATTATTATTTTTACTATTAGGTTGCAAAGGGCCTGGAAATGGCGTTCTCCACATTTCAAAGTTGTAGCACACCCGTTTTCACCCTGCGCACTACAACACTTCAGTATTTTTTTTCTTCCAATTTATTATTGCTATGAGCTCATTTAGGTCCCTTTGAGAAACAATGCTTGAGCTATACGGCAAGAATAGTGAGAGTGTGCAGATTATGTAGACAAGTGAACACGTTAGATACAAGTATTTTTCCCACGGTAAGTAAATAGCCTGCCAAAAGATTTCTAGTCTAACCAGCTAGGGCTCCTAACCTCATAGCTTGAGTTCTAGAGCTCGCCAGAACTTATAACTGCACCATAAGCTGGTGCTAACAGTTGTTTCAGTCATTTCTGTCATAACTTTTTTTTCCAAAAAAAAAAAAAAATCAACCCATAAACTGAATAAATTATAAGTCGCCATGTTTAGGCTGATCATTCCCAAAACTGGTCACCCAAGCAAACTAAAAGCAATAAAGGTAACGTTTCAGGGGCATATTGACTGGATGGAGGAAGATATTTGGATATGCCTAAAAATCAACCAGAAAAGTTGTTCAATATGGTTTCTCCACCAGGTATATTAGCTCTAGTTGAGCAGTACTGGCAAGATAGACATGTAATACACTAGAGTCAAGTCAAGTATTTAAACACAGAAAAGAATACTTGAGTAAGTTGAAATGTTTGAAAAATAATATTGTTTTCAACTTTGTACCACTAAAAATGTTATTACAGTTGTCGAGTCATGTGTTTATTTACTGCATACTCCACAGTTACAGACAAACATCAGACTCAGCAATGAGCATGTTAAATATTACATACATACTATTTATTAATTTGATGCTAAGCTGGCATTTATTTTGACTAGTGCTCCAATTATCAGAGTGTGAAGGTCACGATAATTTATCCAACCTCTAACTCCGTCTGGACCAGGTATACCAGAGGGTTATCATGATTTGTGTAAACTTTCAAGCCAGTGCAAATTATTTCTCCTTACAAAGCTAAGTCTTAATCCTTTAAAAATCTATTAATGTGACCTTTGCCACCTATTATTGTATTATTTGCTGCAATGCTCCAACAGTGTTGTGTATGTCATGTAAGATGTGATATTTTTAGAGGAGGAGTGGCAGGTTATTTAATGGAGCTAATTGAACAGCAGGTACAAAATATAACGTGATATATGCAATAAAGTACTTGGTTGTCCTGTGGGTGGTATTTATTTATAACCCTTACAAAAATCAATAGCAATACCCAACAAAGAAAAACAATTGAAAAGCTTTCTTGTACCTATGTATGTATATTTGTGGCTATAGAAACCCCAAATACATACATACACTTTCTAATGCACTTAAATCAGCTGCAGTCTTTAGTTGTGACAGAAAGACAGGAAAGGGTGGAAGTGTAGGTGCCATGAAGGCTGAGGGTTAATGAAGAGATAGCACAACGCATAGTAAACAGTCGGATATAAACCATACCGTATACACCTAGCCCATTGTGTACAGCTATGATAAGCGAAAGATGTTAATTAACTTATGATAAGCGAAGGATGTTAATTAACTTATGATAACACCACGGGGTAGGTCAGCAAGGCACAATGGGAGTTATCACAATGCCACTTCACCCTCTGCTGCACTTCAGGGATGAAGGTCTGGCCACTAATGGAGGCCAGGTGGCCACTAATGGAGGCCAGGCAACAATCCATGGCTGTCACAGGAAAGCCAGACAGGACATCCAGACAGGAAAGGGTCGAGTAGACTTTGAGCCATTCCAGTTTGCGTGAGTCACCAGACGCAGCAAGGTGAGCCCAAATTCAAACCCTCTGGGAATAGATGCCTCCATAAAAAAACCTTGTGGCATGCACTTAAGCAGGTACGACTTCCAGTGGCATACGCTAAACCACTTCCATCATGAGGAAGAGGCCGCTCTTATCATAACTTGGATGCCAGTGGTAGGTGTTGGTATAGAGATTCCATTATCATAAGCTTCCTGTGGTCTGTGACCTCATCACTCACCAATCACATGACTTCATAAAATTTGAAATGGATTAAATTAATTTTAATTTTAGAGAATCTTATGTACCTGTGGATGACCAATCTCTCCTTTGTAAATTATTATAACCCTTATGCATCAAAAATAAATTAAAAAATAAAAGGATACATGTATATCCTTGAACAACTGATAGGAGTGGAAAACAACAACAACAAAAACAAGCTGAACAGTTGGTAAATAAACCTTACATCACAGATTTTGTTGGTAATTTCCCATCGAAATTATAGTTTATAATTATAAAAGTGAAGCGAAATTCATACTTGCATTTACTTATATTTAAATATTCAGTTTAAATATTTGCTAATTTTACAATCTTACACACCCACACTCAACTAGCAGATACATAGTTATGTATGATCCAATAAACACATACCAGGTCAACATAGCTAAACTATAAACCTTCAAATCATAATTGTCCAACAGATTATGTACATCCCAACACAATTGACCATATAAGGCACTAACATTCTCGAACTTTTCGTTACTATAAATACAAGAGAGGCAATTTGTTAGTCTACTAGCTTGTAGCCAAGATCAGCATGTAGTTGATGTTTGCTAAGGACTCCGCCAAGGCTAATAAGGAACTCAGTCTCGCAGCTGAGTTTGCTGCAATATCTACAAGCATAGCTCATGTAGAATTTGTATTTGATCAGATATATAATCAGAGGCTGCAAAAGTTGTAGCTCCTTTGTGCCACTAGATTAAAAAAATGCATTGCATATAGCTGAAATAATGTCATCCCCATTGGAATGCAGTCGTTTCGTATAGGCTCTGGGTATGCCAAAATATTTTTGAACGGTTATGTAAGAATGATGATGATTATGATTATGATTATGATGACAATAATGATGATGATTATGAAGACTGTAATGATGATGATGATAATGATGCAATGCTACATGTATATAGCCACTTTGCATCTACAACTGACCATAAAATGGCCAAACTTTTAGCGAGCATATCTTGTGGAAAATCGTGTTTACTCACAAGTTAAGAGGAAACCCATCATCATTGTTGTTATGCCCTCGTGAAAACAAGTGCAGGTGTGAGTGACCTCTAGTTAACAAACACTAAGTGGGAGAGTGTCCTTACTAGTTCCTTACCAAGAATCATACAGCATTGATGTATGGTAAAGGTCTCCCACCCCCAGGGCTATCTCCAAACCCGAGGACTATGAATCCAATTAACACCCCACATCAGGCTCATTAATAGCGTTGAACTTGACACTTTTAACAAGGAGGGCAATGTTTATTAATTTACGTTACCACGGCAGCATCTGACAGCCCACTATAGGTCCTCTTTCTGCAGGTTAAAGGTCAAGTACCTATCTATCCCAGTAAAGAAATATTTTTTATAAACAAAACTGTACAGCAATAGGTGGGCGGGTACTTATATACATTCATGGATACATACGTAGTACTGTTGCGCAAGATATATATGAAGTCTTGGAAATGATTTGTGAATCACTGTGGCAGTACAACATTGTAATCAATATTAATGAAGCACCTAAGGTGTTAACTGTGAGTGTTACTATACACTAGCTATGTAACTATTACAAAATCATTTCTCAGACCAATCAACTATCAGTAATAGCTGTGCAATGTAAATGGTAGACGGAAATGTTGTCTTCATAGTAGAAACTAACCATGCAAGAGATCTGTATGGAGTCTCAATGCGAAACTCCAATTCCAGTACTCAGTTAACTTCTCAGCATAAAGCAAACTAACACATACTACAAGAAATTATTTGGCATTATTCAAAGTCTTCTCCTAATTTTCTTGCACCCGCGCTAATGTACATGTATGCTTTAAAGTAGCCTCCGGGGGTGGACACCTATTAACCTCTTTGAACTTTGTCATGTATAATAATATGTATTATAATATATATACATACACACACCAAATTATTTGTTGAGACTTGTTAGTGAGGCTGTCGCTTTTCTCGCCCAATAAAATAAATAAACAAATAAACAAACATAATATAAATAAATAATTAAAAGGTAATGTGATAAAATTTCCCTTTGCTCGACATAGAATTATGACTAAAAAGTTACCTAAAAAAACAACCAGAATATCTACAAATTTAGTAACTCGACATAGAACTAGTGACTTCAATCAATGTGTTGCTATGACACAGGTATAAATTATGGACGTACAAGAGTATGAATTACGAGTGATACAAATAAAATTCACACATGCACAGTAAGTGCTGCAGACGGACCCTTCAGCTTGACTCAGCAAGCACACATGTAGCTTCCCTCCACCAAACACTGTCAGTAACATCTGTTGTGTCATGTGTACCTGAGGCACGTGTGCCTAACCAGCGACTACGTGCAGAACTCATTAGGCCAACTACATACGTATGTCATTGCCGGGGATAAAACATGAACCATCAAACTACTCATTTGTACTAACGACCACATTCCAGTAGGCCACACCCACTTAACATAGCTGACTTACTGTGAGGACAAATTGTAAACTAACAAGTCTCCTTAGGGAAAAAACGTTTGGTTTACAAATTTTCAATAAAGTACATACGTGTAGATGTATGTTTTTTTAGCCCTGGTTATAACATACATAGCTGTACATTATTATTACGTAGCTAAATATAAGCTATTAATAGATACAAAAATTCCAATTTATACATAATATCAGGTACATGCCCCCCCCCCCCCTCCCCCCCAAATAGTCATGCCCCTTCCTGAAAATTATCATGACCTTCATGGTGACATTTTTGATAAAAATGAGAAACCCCCCTGAAATTTCAAAAAAAATGTTGATTTGACCCCTCTCAAGTTTGGTTCTATTGTACCCTGTACACGGGTACTAACTGAGTCTTCCCTTTTGCTGCCTTGTGAAACATGTTGAACAATAAATGCCAGGTCTTTCAGAGCTGCCAATAACAATATTAACAAGAAACAAAACTTAAAAAAAAAAAAAAAAAAAAAAAAAAAAAAAAAAAAAAAAAAAAAAAAAAAAAAAAAAAAAACAGGAGCATTTGGCTTATAAATTCAAGCATGTGAAATCTACACATGACATTGAATCCCAATGGATTCTAACTACCACATATTTCTCCATAATCCTTTATTTGCAGAAATTTCTATACTGTATTTCTCGTCTCTCTCACTCACTCTCATATTTATGTTACTACACGTGTAGGAAACTAGCTACACTATTCCTGTGATGGAATCTTAAATAACAATTGACAAACTTATGTTTGAGATTATTAGTAGCACAGAGCACAGGTATGTGTATAATTCTATTAAATTCAGACACAAATTGTAAGCTTTGAATCCAGTGAACTAACTCACACAGTGACCCACTTATGTGGCCTTGTCTGTAAGTGGCCTAGCCCGTCGCAAGGCGGGGCTGTAGTGCCACGCATGTGTACGTAATGGGAGGAGTCTAGGGAGCTTGACTGTGACCTTAATCATTTCTGCTGTTAAATGACCAAGGGCATACTTGGGCAAAGTCAATGTTATGTAACAGGCTACGTCTGCATAGATATTTAATTCATAAAAAAGGTCGAGCACCAAACTCGAGTCTAATAACATGTGTATGTAACACACACACACACATATATATGATGTCGTGTGCATACATATAAGTAAATATAGTGACCGGCTCCCAGAAAATCGACCATTTGCAAAAAAAATGAAAATTCATTTTTTAGCTTCAGTAAGCCCAAAATTTATCAGGAAGTACGATGAGCCCTTAAGCGTTTTTCTCCGACGCTTCTCCGCAAAGATACAAACAAAAACACTACACGCGTTTTCACCAATTAACCGTTCGTTTGTACGAGAAAAATCACTTTACAGTGAGACGCCTAAAGTCCGTACATTTCTCCGCGTCACGGTTACGCCCACATTTGCCGGGGAAAAAATGGCCGTTTGTTTACTCAAACCACGTTCTCTATAGATTTCTAGCCTTTTGGCCTTCTTGTTCACTAACTGGATATGCTGTAGTGCAAGCTGTCAGCACCCAGAAGGTTTGTAGCGTTAGCTATTCTCTCTGCCATATTGGTCGACACTATTAGGCTGGAGCTATTTCGCGGGAGTTGTTATGGTGACTCTGTGATGACGTTTTTTATAAGTTCGTCCACGGACCGCTTCAAAAGACAAAGTAAGTTTAGTGTATGAAAACGCTATCTACTAACGCTGAAATTTTGCACAGAAGTCGAGAAACCCTTGTACTTACCCCTGTTAAAATTTTTTTTAAATCCAGAAAAAAAATTTTTTCGGCTTTTTTCGGCCTTTACGTGTTTCAATAATTTATTGCAAATGGTCGATTTTCACGGAGCGGGTCACATATACTGTATATCCTCAAAATACATATGTCCACCCTCAATTAGGATAAGCAATGCTCAGGCTCTTTGACACAATAATGGTTGCCCTTCGTTTTAATCACACACTTCCAGCTTTTTACCTTAGGCCATTGATATTTTCATTTACTCCAAATATACATGTGAGTATTATCTGCCCTGAGATTACCAGCAGTGATTTAGGCAATAATATTCTTCATTTGATACGGGAGAATACAACCAGTCTGCTGGCTTAGTATTTATGCAAGTGCCACAGGCATGAGCATAAATATGGCCAATTGGACGAGTGATATTCAATGAATAATGATCGTTATTGCAGAGGAACTATTTAACACGTATCCAACCGTGTATGTACTACAATTATCAAGTTCTGACCCTTCATAAAAACTAGATTGAAACTTTCTCACTTACAAGGGTCTAGAGAGAAGCAAAGACAAAATGTGAAAAAAAGTCTTAGTTGTCGCCGGGGAATCGAACCCAGGACTTGGCTTTAGCCACCAGTGCTCTAGCCACCAGTATGGCAACCCACGACTTCCAAGACCTTCACATTTTATCTTTTTACTTTATGCTGCTTCATAATCTGCATTCTTTGCATTCCATCATACTGCAGAATAAACTGCAGAAGTTCAAATAACAGAAATAACTGATAAAGTAGGAGACAATCGGCTTTAATGAAGTGACACATCGATCAATTAGTAGAAGGAGTAGACGGACAACATATGTAGGTATTCACTATTCTCCGACAGCCACCCACCATGCCATAGCCCCTAATCCAAATAAATTCTTCCTCGTTAAGCACTATCTCCTTTTTTGCTGGCTAGTTATATTTAGAAAGTATACCAGCTAGTTTCCATACTAAAAGTGCTAACGGCAAATGAACCAGATATAATTAATGAGTAGGTTTCCCCCTACTTGCTCTAGAAGATGGGATGGCATACTGTATTCAGGGAGGTATGCCATTGTATGTATGTGTATATGTGTGTCGATACTACCCAAGTTACATTGTCGCTGATCTTGTTGATGAATGAATACCTTTGCAAGTATTGTCTCTGTGATACGACCTTACATAACAGTAGGTAGACGCGTGCTTCAGATCCAAAACATCTCTACGTACCAATAGAGGTATGCAACATTATTAAATTAAATAACAAAAAAAATGGTTGAAAGTAGTTCAGAAACAAATCTATTTTACGGTAACCATTGTAACCGTCGAGTCCACTCAACTGGCCGAGAACTATGTGGCCTTGTCCGTTGTAAGGCGGGGCTGAAGTGCCACATGCATGATGGTGTAGTTGCTACATATCGTCACAGAAACCAGGGAGTGTGCCCGCGGAACTTAGTCATTTCCCCCATTTTGCTATTAAACGACCAGGGGCACACTACGGCAAGGCCAATGTTATGCTACATGAACTAGGGTACAGTAGGTAGAGGTTCAAGTTAATGTCATATCTTTCAACCACTTGACCACACTAATACGTACATACTCAGTTGGTAAGGCAAATACTATAATATACATATATAGTACATATTTATGTACAAGAAAAAGAGAAAACCACCATAGCTATGTATGTGTATAAAGAGCATGGGCCAGAAACTATACAGAGGTGTGTGTTGCGGTGGACAGCCATTTGTAGGCCTTCCTCTGCTACATGATCTGATAAATGTCCTTGTTGAAAGACATGGGCAACACAGCTGATTCCACCATCAGCTGGTCTCGCTCGTCCAACATGCCCTTTTTACACTAACCATACACCTTCTGTAGGTGGGTGCGTATGTATGGTTTCTATGTATGTAATGACAAATGACATTATTTCGTCATAAATATTAAAAATCAACAAAAGCTCATAAGTTACATTGAGCTCGATTGTTAGTAGCTAGCTTAACAGACAAAATTAGTACTGAAACTTTTATCAGAAAATTGGTATAATGTATGCAAGTTGTAGCCAATGAGTCATGTACTGTATATATGTGTAATACACACAATGCAACTCATCAAAGATCAATGAATGAACGTGTGATCCAGCAACATACAGGTGTTGACCATGAATCTGTACAATGAATTGTAATTTGTTACTAAATGTATAACATACAATATTTCTTTGGCTCGTCGCATAAGGCTTTCATAAACCAATAGTTTAAGTCACACTCTGATTAATAGATACGAGACTCTTGCAGTACTCGTGTGTCCGGTCAAGGCAGAAACTTAACTATATTCTATACATACCTAAAACTGTTCTTCTGTTTGCTTGCCTTCCTCGTTTGAATGCTACATTACAATAAAATATCCGAACACACTGGTTCAAGTGTCTAGAGGCTTGGGTAGCCTTATAGCTACCATATGTTTCCATACATGCTGAATGCCTAGCCATTTATACTGTCAACATGCATGCCACACCCTCTCTGCATGTACAATGCTAGTGACTTGTACTTTATGAGTTGAAGTCAAGATTGACTTGGGGACCAGACCAAATATGATGATGACCTTGATAATGATGGCAATGATGATGATGATGATGATGGTGGTGATGATGACCTTGATAATGATGGCAATGATTATGATGATGATGATGATGATGATGATGATGATGATGATGATGATGATGACGATGACGATATTTGATTTAAAACCATGAATAATGCACTAACAATCTTAACAGAGAAGGGTACAAAAAAAAAAGGCTAATGCTGGCTACAAGGAAGACATAACCATACCTGCATGTTGAAGTTGTGGATAAAAAGTGAAATAGAATAAATTAATCAAGTGCTCATAATTTATTTGAATTGCCTCTGATATTACCATTGACAGATATTCAACAGAATAAAAAAATTAGGATGTAATCATATTGCGTTTTGTTTACTACAAATAGTTTCTTCTCCTAGTTCCTGCCATAAAGAAATTGAATTAGTGGATGTAAAAAATAAAAATAAAAATAAAAATAAAGACATATCCAAACAGGAATGGTGGTAAGAGTATTATCCTATATTCAGAAATGTATAAGTTAGGACGCTATAGTTTCATATTATGACAAAGTCTCAAATCCAGACATGCCAACCTCCACTAGACAGCATGTGGAAGAGAATCTGTATGCATTGTGGGAGCCAGCTGAAAGAACATCAATAGTATGTATGCACAACAAGAAGCCACTATCACTGTCCGTACCTACACCCAAATGGTAACATATTTCTAAGTTTGAATCAACCAATGGTGATAGCACGACCTCAAATAGAGTCAAACCTTCTCCTTGCTCAGCAACCATAACCCTCAAAGAAGGAGTAATCCACAAAAAACAAACAAACAAAACAACAACAAAACAAACAAAATAATAACAACAACAACAAATACGCAGTGCCATTAATAACTTAATCCACCCTTGTAATCATGAAGTGGATGAGTATACTGTGTATAATATATTATTATATACACAATGTGTATGCACACGCCTATCTGAACACTTTCCATCCCAATGTTCCTCGCCAGTAAATTAGCAACAAGCTATACTCATAACTGCGTCTAGTATGTGGACAAAAAATGCTGTAGTACAAACAAGAAAGCCTCATTTTGTAAATTAAAGGCCAACTAAGTGATAATTTATTAACACTTTAACGGAATTGTCATGCATGGATTCCTTTCTCTAATTAACAAGACTGGACCAGCTAAAATTCCCTATCCATAAAACCCGTTATTTTATACATAGCACATTCCAAACAAATAATTAATAGGCTTTTTTCTTCATAGCCATAACAAGATCCAATTGGGTATACACGTATGCATAAAGCAAGGACACGACACAGGTAGTGAGTAAGAAGTACACTAGTGTAGTCACAAATACAAGCATCCAACTGGTCAGTAAAAGTGCTGAGGCCACAATAGGATTGAAACTTTACCTACCTATCCCCTTCCTACAGTATGTACATAGATACGCTAATCCACCAATGGAATCTATACTGCTCTTGCTTTAATTCAATTGATTTAGTAGGAGTGCAATGCAAGTAGATTAGGCACAAATTGCCTACAGTTGAATCTATGTAGGGATTGCATGTGTGCGTGTGCATGTAATGGATACGTATCTACATGCGCACGCACGTATGTTATCTAGTAAGGCGAAGAGTTTCGTTAACAAAATGTTGCTAGTACTCGATCTTCTACTACTATCTCTGGACATTCCCCAGATAATCGAAGGAGATAATAATGGTTTACATTTTTAATGTGTGAGAATAGCTGCTGAAAAGGAACTGGAATGATCAACAACAACAACAACAACAACAACAACTATGAGGTAAACATTGCCTGAAGCTATGCTCTGCTTCTAGACATCCATTCAAAACAAATCCGTAGTATTGCTGTCAGTATTAGTATCGATTGAACACTGCAGTTGCCATGACGACTTAAGGAAAGCCATGCATTTACACCTTTTCCTCATAAAAAACAAAGAAATCATTGTAACTTCTCTAAAAGAAGTTAGAAATGAAAGACTTCAAAAAATTTTCTTTTCAAGGGAAAAAAAATGAAATAATTAAATAAATGCACTGTGTCACACACACACACACACACACACACACACACACACACGTGCAACACAAGCATTTCAACTTTATTCTGTACCTTAAACTGCAGCGAAAAAGCCATGTATTTATATCTCCCTTCACACACCCCTTCTCAAAAACCAACCACCCACATCCTTCATCCCCCTCCCTCTCCCACATGTAGCATTCCTGCAACAGCATATGGTGCGGCAACTAGTCAGCTTACTACAAAGAGGGTGTGTATAATAATAATAATAATAACAATAATAACAATATAATTTAAAAAAATATGATAATGATGACGATGATAATAATAATACTATTATTGCTTTTAGCTCAGAGCCATATGCTTATCAATTGAGAAGTGTTCACTCATTTCACCCATTCCCCCCCCCCCCCCCCCACACACACACACACTCTACTCCAACACTTGACAACTGTTTGCACCTTGCACTTGATGCTGACACAATGACACAATGTGTACCAGCCAGTAGTTGGGTATTGAATGGTAACCCTCTCACATACAACACTAGCTAGGTGTTCCCCCAGTCAATCATGGATAAGCATTGGGGCTAAAAAACAATTGACAAACATACAAAACTCCCAAGGAAAATGAATCAAAGGGAGATAGTGCAGTATAGCGTAACTAAATAACCATTAGTTGATCTCATTCAAATTTTTTATCACATTAATGAGCTTAAAAACAGTGATATCTATGCATGTGTGTGCTTATACTTTAGCATTCCCGTATGAAAATGTGTTTGTGAATCCGCTGCATGTGTGCTAATGCAGGTGTGCATGTGTGCATGTGTGCTAATGCAGGTGTGCATGTGTGATGTGAAACTCAATGCCTTGCACATGTATATGCATGCATTATCTGTCACACACGAACATACGGTGAGTCGTCACAACAAGCTCATGGGCTTGGACTAACACATTCCATCTTGCCCGGTGACAATTAGACGACCAATTCACACCCCATGTCCGACTAATTTAATTCAGCCATTAGCTCAAAAAAATCACAAATGCCACTTCGCTGCACACTAGCATGGCCTTTGACCTTTAAAAGGACCAACGTGTGAAAACTATGCCAACATGCAAACCAAACCACCAATTCCTGACACCACCACAGCCGGCCACTTTAACACCTGATGCTTCTATCTTAGTCTGTGTACAGTATACACTTACCTATATCATCAACTCATAAGTAATTATTGGCTCATAATAATAGCAAATTTTTTCAGTTCTATGACTTAACTTGATCTTTCGACTCCTTGAAGATAACTTGGGCAAGAAGTCAAAATATTGGGTCAAATTTGAATTAAAACATTTGTTGTTAGAATTGAGAAAATATGCTATTTTTATTATTATCATTCAGCCGAGAATAGCTGAATTATTATTATTGGCTTTACCAGCAGGGGCCAAAATTTAAAGTCATAAACTGCTGCAAAATTTGAACACTGTGTATGCATCATATAGAATAACCCATAGCAACATGTCACACCACCAGCAGAGGTAAAGGTTGACTACAGATGCAATAAGGCGTGCACTCAGGCATAATGGCATGACAAAAAGATCAGTTTGAAGGTACTTATTAAAAAAAATTACAATCATAACTAAAATAATGACAATTTGTGGAGTCTACATGTGTGGAAGATGACTCATTAAATACCAGCAATTGTCACTTGGTGTGTACATAGGAAATAGTTATTAACATCTACTACTTGAGTTAACAAACGCCTTTTGTTACAAAACTTTCACTCCCGCCAGCCACTAAATGTCGCCCTCCAATGTATATCTCGAAAATAGTTTGTATTTAAAAAAGCTTCAATGTCAACAATTGTAACGTAGCACTCACCCTGCGGGGGACACTAACCAAACACAATTCCCACAGCCACGGCCACTTTAACCTTCAAAGCTTCACCATATGAGCACTTCAAACACTGAACCCCACTACTACAGATTCAACCACAAAAACCCCTGGGCACCCTCACGTTTGTAAGTGAGTTTACACAAAGCTTACAGTAAACAAACACAATCAAGGAGCATACTAGCTCGGGCTCTCTCCTGCACAAACCCGAGATGCTGCAAACTTAAGTTAGATGCTCTTTTGAGCTGTCCATATCATGTTACTCGGGTACATTCCTTCTACTCTACCCTAGCTACACCCCCCTCCTTCCCCAATATTGAACATTGAATTATAATGAATGTAACCAAATAACAACCAACTCACATTTGTAACTTCAAGCAGTAGTTCTGACCCATCCAGCAGGACTACCTTGCAGTGGTGAACCTTGGCAGCACCAGCTGACAGGCTAATGCTGCCCGAGCCTCTTTTAACCCCCGCTTTCTGCATGAACGCTGACCAACCCTGCTGCATTTTTAAACAGAGTTTCAGTAGACGGCCTACGGATTCAACTACGGGTCATTACAATTCCATACATTACCTTACAAATAAACTAAAAGTGCTGTTTAGAATTCCCACAGGAGGTATACCCTATCAACAATTGCAGTCGCTGGACAACATTCTCTGCCTTCCAGGGCAAAAGGTTGTTAGGTTGCCGTCTCCTAGCTGCTGTGCACCAATTAACTGTGCGCAATATCACGTGCTCCATCGCGAACGACACGCCCCCTTATGGTCTGGGTTGTGGTGGGTGCGGTTTATTTCGCAAAAATATGTAAGGGGAGAGTCCGAAAAGCTCAGTTTTCTAGGAATCTATGAATCGTGTATACTACAGCCATTTATGACCACTGCATGGCGGAAATGTAGTGAATATAGTTTACATGTACGCGAAGTAAAACAAAACACCCTGATAAGAGTACAGAAAATATTTTAGGAGACAATAACAGTAGCAATTCCATAGCCGTCTAAACTAGACGATATTACAGACTAAAATTAGGGCTAATCAATTGGGAAAACCAAACAGCTTGTCGTATGAAAGCATATATCATTCAGTCGTGAATTTTTATACCTCAATATAATACCGAAAATGCAGATGTGCTAATAATAATGTCCTTTCCTCAATCTATTAAAATGCATTGTTGTATTCTATCGGATAGATATTCTTTCCTAATTGAATTAGAGTAATATAATATGCATGAATGAAACCTGAACTCTCAATCTGTCACTAAAGCTATTTAACACGAATTCTGCATCTACTAAAACAGTTTTTTTCATAGCTATAGTACAACTTTGCACTATGATTCCGGTGTAGCTACAACACGCAACAATAAAAAGTTATCTTAGTAGCTAGTAGAGCTAGCAGGCAGAGTTCCGGAGTATCAGTTGCCACGTGCTTCTGTAGTATGCGGTGGTTCTGTGCGGTATAAAAGGGATGAATTCGGGACTTCGAAACTAGCCAACGTTTAAATTAAATTCCTAAAATGTCGTCTCTAAAGAAAAGAGTAATGCTAGTCGGAGATTCTGGCTGTGGCAAGTCTGCCCTTGCCTTCAAACTTAAGGAAAGTGTCTTTCTTGATATTTACGAGCCAACTGGATTTGATGACTTCCAGACTGAAGTGTGGACTCCCTTGGGTCTCTGTGACCTCACCATCCTGGACACTTCTGGTAGTCACGAAGACCAGAACCTTAGGGCTAAGACTTATAAGTCCTGCGATGCTGTCTTAGTCTGCTTTGACCTGAGCGATCAAACTTCACTCAGCAACACCGAGCACTTTTGGATTCCAGAAGTGAAGAAGCACTGTCCTCACGTTCCTCTTTACATAGTGGGCTGCAAAAGAGACGCCAGATGCGAGGAGAGCTGCACTTGTGGCTATGACTGCTGCACACACACAGAAGAGGACTTGCTGCAAGTAGTTCAGAAGACAGGAGCCGTAGCCTATGCTGAGTGTTCCTCTCTGACTCAAGACAATGGAGTAGAGGAGCTGTTTCAAGTAGTGATCGAGACATCCAACCAGAGAAGGAGAAACAGTGCACAGAAGATGATGTCTAAAATCAAGAAACAGTCAAGGAGTGTTCGAAAGCATCTGTCACTTTGAAAGAATACATGATGGACTATAAGAACGAGAGTTTCTGACTCATTTCGCTCAAAATTCAGTGTGAAGAAAGATGTTCCCACAAAATATTCAAGAACCAGAATTCAATGCCAAGAAGATAAACGCAAAGGAGAACAAAATGAACTCTGAATTCATATATCAATTATTTTTTAATTTTGTATGTATGATATTTAAGAAAAATCTATCTTTTCAAACAAAGTGATAAAATGCATACCTAATTGTTATAGTGGATATGGTATTTTTTTATTAAAAGTATTGCAAAAGTATCTTGTACTTTTGCAATGAATTATAACTCTTGTTTGCTAAACAACAAAGTATAACCTGATCAAACTAGCAATGTAGAGCATAAACTAATGCCAATATCTCCATCAAATGGGACACTATAATTATCTAGCTTAAATTTAAATTTACTCCACAATAATGTTTCCCAATGCTTGTGGTGGATTTACACCTAGCATCATTCAATTGTACTACTACAACATAGAGCTGAGTGTACACATTCCTCATGCCATCCAGTAAGCATGCGCGACATTCTTTTGAGCCCTCATGAGCGGGTATAAAAAACACGGGCTCCGCGGAAAGACTCAGAAAAAACTTCGATAGCGATTCTTCGTTAGCTGGAAAGTAGAAAAATCAAACTTACAATGTGTTCTCTAAGGAAGCGAGTAGCACTCGTGGGTGACTCTGGCTGTGGCAAGTCTGCCCTTGCCTTCAAGCTCTCTGAAAATGTCTTTCTTGACATGTACCAGCCAACTGGATTTGATGACTTCCAGACTGAAGTGTGGACTCCCTTGGGTCTCTGTGACCTCACCATCCTGGACACTTCTGGTAGTCACGGAGACCAGAACCTTAGGGCTAAGACTTACAAGTCCTGCGATGCTGTCCTAGTCTGCTTTGACCTGAGCGATCAAACTTCACTCAGCAACGCCGAGCACTTTTGGATTCCAGAAGTGAAGAAGCACTGTCCTCACGTTCCTCTTTACATCGTGGGCTGCAAAAGAGACGCCAGATGCGAGGAGAGCTGCACTTGTGGCTATGACTGCTGCACACACACAGAAAAGGACTTGCTGCAAGTAGTTCAGAAAACAGGAGCTGTAGCCTATGCTGAGTGTTCCTCTCTGACTCAAGACAATGGAGTAGAGGAGCTGTTTCAAGTAGTGATCGAGACATCCAACCAGAGAAGGAGAAACAGTGCACAGAAGATGATGTCTAAAATCAAGAAACAGTCAAGGAGCATGCGAAGACATCTCTCTCTCTAAACAATGGATTCTAAAGACTTAATTCAATGAAGTTCTCTCACAGCAACTTCTAGAGTGCCTGAAAAGGTGAATGAACTGACTGATCATCAGTGCCATGAGATCCAGCAACTGGCTCCATTGTGATCCAGAGCCATTCAGCAAGAGAAGAAGTTTGAACAATTTTATCACAAGAATTTCACTTTTTATAATAATCATAGCTAATTTCTGTCTCATATTTTATTGTATTTTGTTTTATTAAGTCTATAATAAATTTTACAACTAAAGTATCTGTCATTAAAACTGAACTAATGGCAACAAGAATTACTTCCAGAAATTTGTAGGCTGCATAATGAACGCCAGATGCGAGGAGATCTGCACTTGTGGCTATGACTGCTACACACACACACACACACACACACAGAAGAGGACTTGCTGCAAGTAGTTCAGAAGACAGGAGCCGTAGCCTATGCTGAGTATTCCTCTCTGACTCAAGACAATGGAGTAGAGGAGCTGTTAAAGAGTATATAGACATCACTCACTTTAAAAGGAACACACAAGCACCTTAAGGAGTTTATTTTATTCATATCAGTCACAGTTAAAAGAGTGACAATGATGTTCACGAAGGACTAGACTTCAATATCAATGCAAAGGAGAACAACTAGCTATGAACTTCTCTATACCATTATGATAAAAAGTTTGAAAATTATCTAAGCAATTCATGCATAAGTATGGTGTATATGGCTGGTTTCCTAAAGTCTGTTTTGTAATTTGTTAATAAAATATCTCCTATTAAAAGAATAATGTTGGACTCAATATCAACATAAGTTGTTGTTGTTTTTTCCTACTAGCTAGCTAGCACCTTTTGCTTCGTGTAGCTAGCTCAATATCTTTTGATGAGTCTGTTATTTTTGTGACAGCCATGTTTGTTTAACTATATTCAATGACCTCTAAACTCAATAAGACGTTTTTGTACTATTTATAATTATTAAACAACTCAGCAACGCATTCCTGTAGTCCATTAAGCATGCGCAAATCCTCTTCCAACAGTATAAAAGCGGTGGACAGCACCAGGTTGAGTTCAGGAAAAAAAATATCTGAAAGCGGTTGTTCATCTGCGGTAAACTAAAAAACAACAACTTACAATGTGTTCTCTAAGGAAGCGAGTAGCACTCGTGGGTGACTCTGGCTGTGGCAAGTCTGCCCTTGCCTTCAAGCTCTCTGAAAATGTCTTTCTTGACATGTACGAACCAACTGGATTTGATGACTTCCAGACTGAAGTGTGGACTCCCTTGGGTCTCTGTGACCTCACCATCCTGGACACTTCTGGTAGTCACGGAGACCAGAACCTTAGGGCTAAGACTTACAAGTCCTGCGATGCTGTCCTAGTCTGCTTTGACCTGAGCGATCAAACTTCACTCAGCAACGCCGAGCACTTTTGGATTCCAGAAGTGAAGAAGCACTGTCCTCACGTTCCTCTTTACATAGTGGGCTGCAAAAGAGACGCCAGATGCGAGGAGAGCTGCACTTGTGGCTATGACTGCTGCACACACACAGAAAAGGACTTGCTGCAAGTAGTTCAGAAAACTGGAGCTGTAGCCTATGCTGAGTGTTCCTCTCTGACTCAAGACAATGGAGTAGAGGAGCTGTTTCAAGTAGTGATCGAGACATCCAACCAGAGAAGGAGAAACAGTGCACAGAAGATGATGTCTAAAATCAAGAAACAGTCAAGGAGCATGCGAAGACATCTCTCTCTCTAAACAATGGATTCTAAAGACTTAATTCAATGAAGTTCTCTCACAGCAACTTCTAGAGTGCCTGAAAAGGTGAATGAACTGACTGATCATCAGTGCCATGAGATCCAGCAACTGGCTCCATTGTGATCCAGAGCCATTCAGCAAGAGAAGAAGTTTGAACAATTTTATCACAAGAATTTCACTTTTTATAATAATCATAGCTAATTTCTGTCTCATATTTTATTGTATTTTGTTTTATTAAGTCTATAATAAATTTTACAACTAAAGTATCTGTCATTAAAACTGAACTAATGGCAACAAGAATTACTTCCAGAAATTTGTAGGCTGCATAATGAACGCCAGATGCGAGGAGATCTGCACTTGTGGCTATGACTGCTACACACACACACACACACACACAGAAGAGGACTTGCTGCAAGTAGTTCAGAAGACAGGAGCCGTAGCCTATGCTGAGTATTCCTCTCTGACTCAAGACAATGGAGTAGAGGAGCTGTTAAACAGTATATAGACATCACTCACTTTAAAAGGAACACACAAGCACCTTAAGGGGTTTATTTTATTGATAATCAGTCACAGTTAAAAGAGTGACAATGATGTTCACGAAGGACTAGACTTCAATATCAATGCAAAGGAGAACAACTAGCTATGAACTTCTCTATACCATTATGATAAAAAGTTTGAAAATTATCTTTCAAATTTAAGGAATTCATGCATAAGTATGGTGTATATGGCTGGTTTCCTAAAGTCTGTTTTGTAATTTGTTAAATAAAATATCTCCTATTAAAAGAATAATGTTGGACTCAATATCAACATAAGCTGTTGTTGTTTTTTCCTACTAGCTAGCTAGCACCTTTTGCTTCGTGTAGCTAGCTCAATATCTTTTGATGTGTCTGTTATTTTTGTGACAGCCATGTTTGTTTAACTATATTCAATGACCTCTAAACTCAATAAGACGTTTTTGTACTATTTATAATTATTAAACAACTCAGCAACGCATTCCTGCAGTCCATTAAGCATGCGCGAATCCTCTTCCAACAGTATAAAAGCGGTGGACAGCACCAGGTTGAGCAGGAAAAAAATATCTAAGCGGTTGTTCATCTGCGGTAAACTAAAAAACAACAACTTACAATGTGTTCTCTAAGGAAGCGAGTAGCACTCGTGGGTGACTCTGGCTGTGGCAAGTCTGCCCTTGCTTTCAAGCTCTCTGAAAATGTCTTTCTTGACATGTACGAACCAACTGGATTTGATGACTTCCAGACTGAAGTGTGGACTCCCTTGGGTCTCTGTGACCTCACCATCCTGGACACTTCTGGTAGTCACGGAGACCAGAACCTTAGGGCTAAGACTTACAAGTCCTGCGATGCTGTCCTAGTCTGCTTTGACCTGAGCGATCAAACTTCACTCAGCAACGCCGAGCACTTTTGGATTCCAGAAGTGAAGAAGCACTGTCCTCACGTTCCTCTTTACATAGTGGGCTGCAAAAGAGACGCCAGATGCGAGGAGAGCTGCACTTGTGGCTATGACTGCTGCACACACACAGAAAAGGACTTGCTGCAAGTAGTTCAGAAAACTGGAGCTGTAGCCTATGCTGAGTGTTCCTCTCTGACTCAAGACAATGGAGTAGAGGAGCTGTTTCAAGTAGTGATCGAGACATCCAACCAGAGAAGAAGAAACAGTGCACAGAAGATGATGTCTAAAATCAAGAAACAGTCAAGGAGCATGCGAAGACATCTCTCTCTCTGAACAATTGATTCTAAAGACTTAATTCCAAAAGAAAGTGAAGAAAGTTCTTTTACTTCTTCGATCTTAATCTGATATGGAAAATGAACGAATCATCAGTGCCATGAGATCTAACTGCTGGCTACAGTAATGATCCAGAACCATTCAGCAAAAGAAGAAATTTGAACATAATAACTTTTTACAATAATCATAGTATTTGTCTCCATTTGTGTTGTCATTCTGTTAAGTATGTTATAATAAAAATTTTATAACAAAAGTATCTGCCAAATTGCAACAGCTTATTGTGTATTACTCTTAGCTTGTGGGTCCCACCCAATTTGTGTGCTCAACCGCGTGGCCGGTGGCCATCCACTCAGTACTAGACTTAGGTCAGTGTGGAGGAAGTGGTTTTATTTCCGTCCAGCGGCAGTATAAAAAGCCGAGTTGTGTAACTTGTTCGGTATAAGCAGCGTAATACTAACTCTGTAAGGTGAACCGCGAAGTAGAAGGGTCCGAAAGAATGTCAGTCGCAAAGAAGCGTGTAGTCCTAGTGGGTGATTCCAGCTGTGGAAAATCAGCCCTAGCATTCAAGTTAACTGAGAATGCCTTTCTCGACGTTTATGAACCGACTGGTTTTGATGAGTTTCAGACTGAGGTGCGGACATCCAAGGGCCAATGTAATCTCACTATAATGGATACATCTGGTTGCCACGACAATAGCGCCATCAGAGCCCTAACGTACAAGTCTTGCGACGCCATTGTTGTTTGCTTCGACCTCTGCATGCAGACTTCTTTGGCCAACGTCGAGAAATTTTGGATTCCCGAGCTTAAGCGGTCCTGTCCAAACGTACCGGTCTACTTGGCTGGCTGCAAAAGAGACGCAATGTGCGAGAAGGTCTGCAGCTGTGACAATGACTGCTGTTTGCAAAGTGAAGAGGAGCTTTTGGGAATCATACAAAGAATTGGTGCAGTCGCGTACACCGAATGCTCCGCCAAAGTTAAAGACGACGGTGTTGAGGGACTTCTGCAGGCTGTTCTTGATACCTCCAGCAGCAAGAAGGGCAATGGAGCCAAAAGGATGATTTCTAAGATCAAGAAGCAATCTAAATCTGTCCAGAAGAGGCTCTCCATGGTTCTGACCTCGAAATAATCAGCTGGATAGCCAAAAGATCTACAACCAATTAACCACTTTTCCTTGCCAAGGAAACCATGGAGAAATTCCTACTGAAGGCCACTTACTGTTTGAGAAGAAAATGAACTCAAAACCAGAAGATCATGAACTCACAGTGTTGTATCACTTATTATTATCATCATGTTGTACTAAAAAAAAAAAAAAAATTTTTTAACTATAGAAAGGCAATGTATTTTTGAATAGCTGGGGTGTCATGAACTGGTGTTAAGTCAGGCAAATGATAATACAAAATAATATATATTTTTTGTTTGCAAAAGGGGTATAAAAATTATGGTTTGGTAAAGGATAGTGTACATATGCTTGCTTCTTTTGAGATAATCCTTTTCATAATCCATCATCATTCTATACTTCAATATATCATCACATGCTTTATGGGTTGTAGCAACCACACCTGGCCACTGGGCTAAATATCACAAATACTTGAATTTAATTACTGTATACAAACACATCAATGAAATACAATCAGAATAATTAAAACAGTTTCGGGTATAAAAAAATAAAAGTATTGTTTGATTAGTGGTGTGGTACAATTGAACAAAATTTGAGATGGTGTGATAGTGAGTAGAACTGATGCACGTAGCAATGCTAAATGGTGATGATATGAATTTAAGTTCGTTGGCTGAAGCTGACTGCGTTTCATAGAGCTGTTGCAGAAGGTGTCTGTCTTCTTGTAGGAAGCTCTATCTCTACATAATCATCTAAATGAGAGGAGAAATAATGTTAACATTGGGAAAAACCAAAATCACAACCTCTTCTATAAAACACAATATCATTCTGGCCTCTCACCATTTAGACTGTGACAATGGATCTACTCAACATGTAATTAGAGAATAATAAATGAGATATTTTAATTTCTTCAAAATGGCGGATTAAGACTACCACAATGATCTTATTACTGGAGATTGTGTCTAAATCTCACGTCTTCTAAGTAGAAACAATATCTAAAAGTCCAGTCTTCCTAACTCGAAACCATACGTCCGGTCTTGTAAAGCAAACAACAGTTTAACACCCACTCATGCTTGGCCACTCTTGTTAAATACAATTAATTAAACATTTCTAGAAACTTGTTCCCTAACACAACCAAACATTTCCAATATGGATACCTTAGGAAGACTAACTTATGCCCGTAAAATGACACTTCCTCTGTGTGCTTTCCTGTCTGTGATAGTGACGCACTACCCTCAATGCTATGCAGGCTTTCATATCAAACACACACACACTTGGATTATACAAGTGTGGCACTCCTGGAGTGGCCGGCAGGGTCCTTATGACTTGTACGGCTCTAATCCAATTAAACAGATGCCACTAAGTGCTCTACTCTCGAGCAAGTCGACAACCACAGAAGCCTGAGCGTCTATTTCTTTTTATTGAAATATCACTTGTTAATTGCAATAAGATCAACAACTAAAAAACCCCAAAAATAACAACAATAGCAATAACAACAACAATAGGAAGTAGAATGAACCTTTTGTGATCAATTGTAACAATAAAAATCTTTCATATTCACACGTAGTATTTTTTTCGTGTTGAACCACTCACAAGTGGTACCATAAGATTTGAACAGATGGTAGAAGCAAACTTAAAACCTTAAAACATTCATGCTTGTGACCGCAATGACATATACTACTCATGTGAAATTAAAATTCAATTACTTGTTCAGAGGTTACTACAAAGTTCCCTACTTGGAAAAAAAAAGAGAAACAGAAGTTTAAAAAATGAGAAACAGAAGTTAACAATCGAGTTCTATTTTTAACATGACTACGGCAAAGGACTTCAAATTGGTTTATAACGGCCACTGTTCACTGCGGGTGTCCCCCATGACCTTGAGTAAAGCAAACAATCGCGCTATCAGGTGATGCAATATATATTTCAACTGGACTTGAGGTACAGTTGAATGACCAGTATTAAACAGAAGCTGTGAGATGAAAGCTCAATGGCCGAGAGAACAGAGTAACGTATGGAGTAGGAGGTGCTTATGGAACTGACCTCGAGACAAAACTAAGATTTCAGTATAAAGGCCTGTACTGAACTGAGTACTGAACCTTGGCAATGAGTTTGACAATAAAATTGGTGCTTTTTATAGTTCTTATGATAGTAGACCGTATCTTGTATTACCTAGCAATTATACCATAGTTTACCTGGATTTGACAACACAATAAAATATATCTCAAACAAGGATATTTCCTTCTCTATCTTAGCACCAAAGTTGTTTCAAATATTTTAATTGGTTTATTATATTCTGATGAAACAACAAATCTGTAGCAGGAGCCAGAAAAACAAAAACAAAAAAGACCATTTGCCAATTCACTCCAACAGAAAAAAAAAAAAAAAAAAAAAAAAAAATCAATATACTTTTTGACATGATGGCTAAATTATTAAGAGAAATCAATCCATGAATAACAACAAAATGTCTTACACTTCTATTCATGTCACCACAGTAGCTACTAGGGCTTTGAAGTAGTTACACTTGTTAACACAAATACGGTGGGCAAGTTTGAGCTCTAATTACAGTGGACACTCTGACAAACAAAACGTCATTCCACAAACAATGAAAATGTCAAATCACACAAACACACACAGCAGACAGACACCAGCTGGTCTTGTTACAGATCACCACAAGGTCCATCCACTAGACCGTGACTATTTGCTAACAAAACAAGCCAGTGATGTGACTATTTGCTAACAAAACAGGCCAGACGGAGAGAGAGCTGTGTACCTTATCTAGCGGTATACCTTATCCAGTTGTCCTCCCCCAACTCTGTGTTTAGCTGATGTTAATTTGTGAACATGGGAAAAAGTATCCCTTCTTCAAGCTGGTTGGAATAGTCAGTCCATTTTTAGCTTTCTTCAGCGTGAGAATGTGTTATCTAGTCCGGTATAGAGAGCTAGAAGCCAAGCTGCTTATGGCCTTCCATATGAAACCTCATCTAACTGGCTATGTTTTCACAATTAAGATATTGGCTTCAACACTAACTTCCATAAAGTACCTTTACAATACCCATTCATTTAATTACTGACTCCATTTTTCACTCTCCCACTATTCCATACTCAAAACACTCCTACTTGAATTAGAAACCATAGACCTCTTCAAGTATATATATACACACACACACACACACACAAAGGAAGACAGGAAGACAGCTCATCTATTTAATCTATTTCGTGCATATGGAGAGAAAACTGTGCATTTAATTCCTTGTGGCATAATGATGACAATATACTTAAAAGACTTAGCAAGTCTCATATATAGAGCTAAACTTAACATTTAAACTTAGCTTCTTGTATTGCTCAATTTCATGTGGTTAACTATTCCTTAATTAAAAATTTTATCGCTCTTTCACTTATTTATATAATATTAGATTTTCAAATCAACTGTATCTGGATTTCACAACACATTAACACCAGTTTACTCACAGGAGCTAATTCACTTTACCATCTGAGATGAAGTGATTATACCAAGACTTAATTAAATTTCCATTTCTTTCTCACAAACTGAACATATGTACTAAAACCATACAAGCTACAATGCAAACTAGATTTGCATGTGGATATAACCAATAATAAAACGAAAAAACATATGCCTACACCGTTGACACGATCAGTTTTGCTGATACGAGCAAAATATGAAAGGTAGGAAAAAAAAATGCATTAAAGCACCTCCGGCTGTCTGGCATTTAATACAGGAATGCATTTATTTTTAGTTCAAAAAGACGAAAACGTAAAGCTATCGGTGCAAATATTACACGCCCTATGCTTTAATCCAAACAGTCTGATGAACATGCCGATACAATAGCAGACCAATGACCTGCTCGCACCTGGCCCTCTGATCTCCATAAATGTCACTTGCTATTGTTCTTACGTACGACCAGTGAAATCAGCTCTATTCATAGGTTGAGTTCACGAACTCCAATCCCATTACCAAAGGCATGGATTTATTTACAATCAAACCAGGACAGCCTGATATGTCAAATAACGGAGAGACCGTCACCACCTGTTGTGGAATGTAAGCCACGGACAAGAGCAATAACTACAGAACTAGAGAATTCATATAAAAAAGATAGTTTTAGGATAGAGTATTGTTCTACTTCCTCCATACACCTGTGATTCTAATATACTAAGAGACAATAAGCGGATGTAAGTGTGCGTGTGGCAAGAATAGCTTTCTTCCATGATAATCGCTTGTGGCAAATAAATAAATAAATATTTTTAAAAAAAAAGAAAAAAAAAAGGAAAAAAAAAGAAAAAAAAAAGAAAAAAGAAAAAAGAAAAGCACAATTCTTTCTTCCTTCAGTAGTCACCAGGCTCGACCACAGATCTAATCTAGCAATCAAACACAAGACACTGTCATTGCTCAACACCCACTAATGTACAATTACATCCCTGAGTGATCAAACACTTTCAAAATGACCTGAAGCACTTGTGTTGTCTGGGACACTAATTAACTTGATCCTAGTTCATTCTTTTCTTCTTTTTTTTGTCACATTTTCAAACGCCCATTTAGCTTATTATTTTAGTCATTTAAAGTGTAGCCCAAACAGAACTCTGGAAACTTCTGAAGTACACAGATAATGGGATACAGTAAGCAATTCATCTTTAATAGGATCAAGACCATCTTTACAGCTACTCAAAGAATGTCAAGTACATAAAGCAGACATCAGGCCTGATAAGTGGTAAAAACACTAGAAGCCAGACGTTAATTACAGCTATAGCCTTTAGGCAAACACCCACACGTAAAAGAATTTCACACCTCATACATTTGTGACCGTCTACAGGAAAACCAGGCACAACGCGGCACCCTTCGAAAAAAAATTTTTTTGCACTTACAGAGTTGTCGGCGTCCAGATATTGAGCTCTCCAAGTTTTATCGTCGTAGCTTAAGTCGTTCCCACTATAATAGACCTAACCGTTCCCTTCCGTCGGCTTGAAACAATACATTTTTAAGAAATCGATCAATCTTTTCTCGATATTTACGCACGCCGCGTTGTGCCCGGTTTTCCTGTAGACGGTCACATATATTATATAACTTTCTCTTTATATATATTTTTTCTGCTGAACACTTAGACAGAAACAGAAACCCCATGTGCTGACAAATTGGACATAAAGAGTAAAATAAACGGCTTATTAATGGGGTAGGATTAGAGTGGATTTAAAAAAAAATTCTTTCTTCATGTCGCAGATTCACAATAATCGTAATTTAGCTAATATGTTCTTGATTGAAACTTTCTCACTTAAAGGGATCTAGAGAGAAGCAAAAAGGCAAAATGTGAAAAATCGTAGTTGTCGCCAGGGCGAGCATGCATTACCTAGTGACTGACTGGACTGACAGGCAGTATATATATATATATATATATATATATTCCACCCTAGATATCTTCACTATGATATCTTTAGGTACAAGACCCTTGAAAATTCACTATATTTCACGCCAAACTAGCCACTTATCCCCGGTTTTTACAGGTTTTTACAGCTACCTTCCTTGTGTAGCCTACTCAACCTGGTTAGAGCAGCTACTAAAATATCAGCTGAGGGTGTGGGGAGCCCCTAGAACCAACTTTATCTGGTGAGTTACCAGTCCTTCTACAAACTACAGTAGTGAAGATATCTAGTGTGGAATAAACCACTTATTACACTCATCAGAGTGATATGGCTAGATATTTCACTCTCAGGCTTTATTTTCACTCACCTCTGGCTCATGAAAATAAATTAGCCTGCTCATGAAAGCCTGCTCTTGAAATATTTCACCATATCACACTCAGACTCATGAAATAAGTACTATATATATAATATATATATATATATATATATATATATATATATATATATAGCATGTAGACTAGTTTCAGACACACTCCCTCCTACAAAACTACTTCAAACTTCTCAGCACCATGCTAGTCCATTGATTCTGGCGTGAAGCTGTCTTCATTGTAACCAGATTAGTCAATCAGCCTGGGCTAAAGTGGAGGAGGAGGTGGCATTATAGAATAATTGCATTGATTTGAAACACTACACTGCGACAGCTCCCACCCACCCACTCGCTCTCTCCTGAGCAAATGGTCTGAGCGCACACGCCATTTGAGGCATTTGTGGCGGTTTACACGAGCCAGACTTCAGAAGATTTCTACTTGTGCTCTGTCTTCAGTCTGTGATGATGATGTAAAAGAGTATGAAATTATGTATATCTATCAAGTGTCACATAATCTGTGTCTTCTGTAATTCCAATACTACATCAGACGATTGAAATAATGAAGGGATTGATACTGTAGAGTTCTCATTAAAATTTTTGATATGCAAAGCGAGTCCAGTTACTAACTTCAAGATTACCTCGATTGCCATACTAAAGCTCTGATATTATGGCTTTATAACTATTAAAACCCAGAGCATGCACTAGCCCTGGTTAACTATTCAGTGACTGAGGCTTTCGCTCTAATTTGATGTGAGATCACCAGAACTGGAACACATAAGCATATACATGTGTGTGGGGCACACTACACGGTTCATGTCCAGTGGATGTTGTAGGAAATGTCCTGGACATACTGACTTGGCATTTGTTCAAGTTTAGCACATGCAGGATGCATTTTTCTATTCGTTAGACGTATTCCAAGAAAATTTAAGCATATTCCATGGCATTTGTTTTGAAAGAGAAAATAATAACACAGGGGCGTGGCATGGCTAGCTATGAGGCTGTGAACCAATAGACTTCCATCAGTTCTGTGAGGTAACCCTGTGGAAGCATAACACAAGCACGGGTCACTGGCAGAGTATGGAACCAGTAAGGTGTGAACAACATTTAATCCTGCATATGTACATAGTGAAGTTTTAGTGGACCCAGCTTACCAAGGATTCCTAAATGTTGCCGAGTTATGATATCCAAATCTAACTGTTGTAGATTGTAACAACGACTAAAATCTAAAAATAAAAAAATAAAAAATAAAAAATTGTAATGGTAAAGCCTAGAGTGTAGCAACAAGCATAGGATTTACCTAATCTTTCAATGTCGCAGAGCACAACTCTACTTGAGTAGGTTCAGAATTATGTTCTGATAGATAGCTTGATAGATAGTAAATTGATATATAGATATAGAATAAAATTAGCATGTTATCACATGTAGACATTTGCCATGTAGAAGGCATTCTACAGGCACTTACATATTAATACATGTACACTGTCACTTACATAAACAGACAGAGCTAAGTTAGTGCAAATTGTAACCACGTAAACTCTTCCACTAATCAGTTTCCAACACCGTTGGATGTTACACTATCTGAAATATGCATACCAGCCATCTCTAAGAATTTTCATCCCCATTCCACCCACCAGAAATAAGAATTCTGCGCACGCCTCCATTGCTCATAACACTTCATTACATTCATACCTCAGCACATATCTCAGTCTCCAGCCTTCCCCTTCACAAGCACTTCTCAGAACTATTGGAATCATAAACCATACTTCTGTTTCTCATTACAACTGCCAATGGAGCATGGTGGATAATGCACAACCAATTTAAGAAGACTTCTTTTTATCTAATCTGACATAGCTCAAACAGATGGTGGCTGCTATGTGGAAGCAGGCATCCCTACAGTAGTATATTAATTTGACAAATTCCACAGCTCATCGCTCCAGAACTTCCAGGATGAATTGGATCTTCATTAACAGTTTGGGGATGGTGGAGGATCTTGGAAATGTTACAATGCAAGTTCTGGGAAGTAATTAGTTTGGATTATAAGGCTATAAGGGCAATATACTGGAAGATTAGTCCCACAGGTGCTAGAGAAACTTGATCCAATCACTGCATTAGAACAGTTCCAATTGTATTTTAATCGTTCACCTTAGGTGAGAAGTCCTTCCACACAGTTTCTTTGTTTTAGGTTTTTAGATGAAATTCTTTTAGACTTTATCTATGATATTATATGCACACGCTGCATATTTAGGAGGTATTAGTGTAGATAATGGGCCTTGTCTAATGAGCTATGGATTGTGCATGCCTATAAGGGCAGGGTGTTCTAGCCTTCACACACAACACACACACACACACACAAAAAAAAAAAAAAAAAAAAAAGGCACAAAATATATCCCATACCTTTTATACTAACCAGTTGCATTTCTCTGACTTAGCCCCTTATGGGTCAACATCCAGGCTTTACGAGTGCCAGACAAGGGCACAGACTTTCCTCCCCCCCGTACTCACACTAAAAAGGCCAGACATACACAGCAACCACACATAGACTAACACTGTGCAACTCTTAAGGTTTTAGAACTACAGGACAAAGACAACAGCCTAATTAGAAAGAATATGGTATGCTTGCTCTTGCAGGCTTCGTAGCACTAAAGTAGACGGAAAATATTTCCCACTTCTAATGTCTATGCCCTCGGGATACATTGTGTACCAATAAATAAAACCCACCAAGAAACTGGTTTAAAGGACTAACTTATCACATGACACATGACCCAAACATCTGCCAAAGTGTGCACTGAACTCTGTCACCTTTACCAGCAAAGCATAAACATAATCATTCTCGCAAACAATAACACCTCCAGAGGCTCAAGTAATTTGATCGCCAACACTGCTAGCTCAGGTGACTCCATCTTCAAAAAGAAGTACAGCTGTCGGGGCGACCTCAATCAACACAAAGTCAACAAGCAAATGGCCAGCAATTGTTTAGTTCCAGTAGACCTACTGGAGACACAGGTAAGCAAATCAGCCACACCTCTGACTCCATATTGTCACAATGTAGGTGGGCATGCCCAAGATGGTACAACACATTTGACCTCTGGTTATATCGCCTATCTTATAGTACACACTGAAGCATACAGGATAATACTGGGTTCCCTGTATGCTGGCAAACATGTGCAAGACTAACCAACAATATATCTATATCAGCTATCACCACAGGGCATATGGCTAGTCATAATTATAATAGTATATGTGTCCATACTTGATGCTTGCCATTATTGATGCAATTATATTGTTATATTCAGTAACATATATCATCGCCCACTTAAACCCAATACATTAGTATCTTATTTGGTTAAGCCCTCACTCCAAGAATTGAACTACAGAATACTATCTCAGGAGCTTGATTAAAATTAGATTCTGACATCAACAAATCAGATATTGTCATTTACCTTTTCCCTGCTCATTACAGCATAAAATCTATCCCTATCCCTCGATACAAATAAAAAATAAAAAGTACAAAAAAAATTCTAAATAACCATAGCTTTATAAGTATATATTAGACAGTATGTATTGTAAAATCTCAAACACAATATTATATGCAAATAAACAGAACAATGTAGCTTACCTTCATAAGCCTTGAGGATGCTCTCACACACAAACTCATATTGCAACTGTACAAGAAAAAAAAAAAAAAAAAAAAAAAGGGAAAAAAAAAAAAAAAAAAAAAAAAGTAAAGTCTTCCAAGAAAAAATCAAGCTATCACAAACAACACCTCAACAATAGCAACTGGAAACACTTTTTCTACATTGTTATAATGAATGGGGTCGTCATACACCATTGGGCAAGATTATATACCGTATGATATTGCATCATTGAGAGAGAATTCTTTTCTACTCAATGACTCGTGGAGACCTTTACCTATTCCACCGTCATCAGCTCATGCTGGATTACAAAGACGTACAAAAAGACGTGCCATTCATTGGCACAGTCAGGCAATGCACACGCAAATCAATCCTTTGTACATGCAAGGACTTCCTTCCTCCCAACTTATATAAACCATACCACAGCCAATTGCTCTCAGCACATTCACATTTACGTATGTAACCATTAGCGTCATAATAATCTTTTTTAATCTATGCATTGATGATACTTACCGGAGTTTGTACCAGCATCCCGCGCTGATCCCTCATGTGCCTGACAATGTCGAGCGGGTAGATGGCCTCCAGAGCTTCCATCTTGCATAGCGCTGTCTCGAGCATGATTAAAACACCCGTACGACCAATCCCAGCGCTAAGGAGGGGAGGAGTTAGGAGAAAAGACAGAGAAGCGGGAGTGGGAGGAGGGGGGTGGAGAGGGGGAGGGGTGGAGAGCAGAATTGATACATAAGCACCAATACATAAAGTATTTACAGCATGTTTATTTGTTGCTTCTGGGCAAGTGGATAGATTATTTAAAATATTTCTTTATAGTTATCTGATCTACTTACTGAAATATATTATAACACGCACGCACGCACATATATGCACATTACCCACCCTAATAGAGTAATAGTAGTAGCATTCTCAAAGCAATAATGATAATTATGAACACCATTATTGTATGGTAAGACTACTCCTGTACTGGATAGCTGGTTAATACACGGCCAGGCATGTGACCTTTGCATAGCCTAATCAATATCACTATGTTAGACAGCTGAAGTCCAACACAAAGTCAATTATAACTATAACAACACTGGCATTCAGGAAAATGTTTTTTTCCCCTCACTAATTGTTTCTTATCTCCTAATGATTGTGGGAAGGGCCTATCAATTTACAAAGTTAGTGTTTAAAAGATATACAAATGCCAGGCAAGATTTCAGTTGGTGTACACAGGTCAAAGGCTTAATAAAACTTTTTTTTTTATCAATTCTCAAAGAATGTGTGGAATAAAATATTAAATAAGATTGTTTTAATTCAGTCCGTAGGTAAATAATTTTTTTTAAAATTGTTTTACGAAATATGTATGAATAAAATAAACTTTTTTTCACCCAGATATATTATATATATATTCCACGCTAGACATCTTCACAATGTTATCTTCAGGTACGTGACCCGTGAGATAACTCACGTTATCACATAGTGTTATCTCATGGCTGTATTGAACAAGCTGGGTCTAGGCTCACATAAAAATGATAATTACATAATGAAGGGAAATAAGAAGGCAATTGCTAGGCTAAACTCTCCCACTGAAATGAACAAAGGCCAGCTCATTATCCCCCAACAAGCCTAAACACACACCCACAATGGATCACCTTCCTACTGGCACTTTACAATCTTGCAAATTCCAGTGCTAATTTATTAATTAGAGTCAATTTCAACTTACGCCTGAGAGAATTAGAATTCAAGAGGCACGCACTGATCTGAGTGGCAGGGGCACGTGCATTAGCTATCACGCTGCCTGGCCGAGACTTCACACACATGACCAACACTGGGAATGAGATCTCATGCACAGCAATGGGTGAGTGTGACACATGGCTAGCTGAACCTCATGAGGGAATGTATGAAATGTCCCTTATACTCCAGCTCTCTCTATAAAAGCTTGGACACACAAGACACTCCAGCTTTTCAGCCCCTAGCTGTACAAAATCCCAAGGTGGTAAATTTTCTGTAATGAAGGTGTCTAACAGGATGAACCAGTTCAACTATCACAAGGTAAGAATGTTACATGATTTTATGGTAGTTAAAAGCTAACTATGGTCTTCCCTTCGAAACCTTGTCTCAACTGACAATCAAAATGTTTAAATATTAATCCATTGGCTGTAATATGGTCATTATGAATCTAGTGTCGAGTAAAAAAAAAATTATCACGAGCTTTTATTTCGAATAGCTAAGCAATTATCTGTGTAAAAAAAAAAACTTCCATAGTTCAATGAAACTATGCACTGAATGGAGTTGTATTATTCTGAATGGAGTTGTATTATTGGAGCACATGTACATGTTATGTACATACTTGTAACATGTGGCAATGAGAGTAAAATGTATGCATTGGCAACGTATGTATTAATACAATAAGTTGGGGGGAAAATGGAAAAGGTGGTAGGGAGACCAGCTTTCTATGGCACTCAATCTGCATGAGTCCAGCAAGCAATTAAAGAGTGGGAGTTGCGGCAGCTACTCGGGAATTTTCTGCACAGTTATTCTTTCCTGCTGATCTTGGATAAATTTTAGCATTTCACAACTGAAGGATGATCTGTTTGGGGTAGCGTCCTTAATTAGGGGAGTGTTAGAAGCCTATAATAACGTTCCTAAAA
>WLWD01000785.1_pt1 | contig 140253 bp, 66 predicted proteins | sample 6712731 | NCBI WGS metagenome assembly WLWD01 (sample SAMN12718690, study PRJNA576275) | sponge metagenome | isolation source: marine sponge | host: Mycale hentscheli | place: New Zealand: South Island, Marlborough, Capsize Point | collected 2014-11-01
CCCCCCCCCTCCCCCACCTCCCTTGGAAAAAATCCTGAAATAAACTCTGTACTATATATGTTAGAAGTGTTCAAAAGAAATGTATAATGGTTTAGGAACATAAGTTGTTAAGGAATGAAACTTATTGATATAACTTTGAAGAATACAAGAATTCAGAGTGGATATGCAAGGAATGAACAATGATTCTGATTTCAAATTTGAAATGAAACATGATAAAAATTTTGGAAAAAAAAAAAAAAAAAAGGACATGCAAGTTTATTCATGTATAGCTAAATTTTATTAAGAGAGTTTAAGCACATGAAAAATTTCACAAGATCAATGTAAGTACATGCTTCCATTTATGAAAATATAATAAAAAATATTTCTGTTAAGCCCTCTAAGAGGAAAACTATTAAAAGGATTTTATAAAATACAATAGCGAAAGAGCATGACACCAATATATTATAGCACTAAAAAAACATGTAGGTACACTATTTAGCACTTGACTTTGTTCAATTTGGTGTAGCAATTGGCATAGCTAGTAGAAAATTGATCTAAACATTAAAACAACAGAATCGTGCAAAATATAGTGTGTAATGTCATTGCTTGCTTAATACTGCTGTGCTATTGCACACAAGTAAAAATGGGTGGGGCTAAAACTGACACATTAATCATAGCAAGACTTGTATAACAAAGCGGCATTGAGTTGTCCTTATAGTTCTCTAGCTATTAATTGTCCATTCCAATTACACAGACTGAGATGTCCATAATATGCAAACATAATCTTGGGCATATTTAGGTAAGCAGAAGCATAGGGTATAATTAAGCATTAGGTTCATATTCTAGTGTAATCTATAAGTAAAAATAAAATAATATGTACTTATTAGTTAATTTTACACGCGTCGATGACCTTGGGCAACGCCGGTTAATCAAATTAATTAACGTTTTATTTTTATATCTTCTTTTAGGCTCGTTTAAACCCTTAAAAACAAATTTAGCTTGCTTTGAGCTTTCCAACGATATAAATAATGAGACAGTTAGGTGATTCTACCGCCCATAACAGCTCCATACATTTGAGCTACCAAAAAAAGTGTTGACAAAATTTGTATATACTTGTACATAAAAAAAAAAAAATATGAACTTGACAAAAAAAGTTATTATTACAAATATAATATCATTACAATGATATAGATCATAAATCTTTGGTTCCTTCATCACAGGTGAGATAAAACTTGGGCATAGGGGTGACTGTCATCTCTGGAACAGAAAGAGCATTACTGCGTCGAACGTCAAGTTGGAAAAGATCCACAAGAATTTCCTAGAAGAATATTATACCTTATTTATATGAAAGCTACAGAAGCACATTACTGTATATATTATATTATAAGGACACTCAAAAACATTTTTTTGTAAAGAAAACACCAAACTTTAGTGTAATACACAATACTATCTATGATCACAATAACAGTGTTGTTTATGCATAAATTTGGTAACATACACATACTATTACATACACAAATACACGTCAAATGTGAATGTCAAAGTGAAATTCTTCTCAAAAGGCTACACAGAGACCTAGTACCAATCCACCCTAGGTCGGCAAAGATCACCACGAAGGTTGCACGAATACGTTCCTCTAAAACAATACAAACACAACACAATGTTTTTGTTTGCTAGTGTATTTTACCACTGACATGCACACACACCCTTCAAAGGCATACATATATACAAATGATACTCAACTTACCCTGGCTGTAACAATATGAAGTCACATCCAATCTCTGTACATCTACGCCAAGTCGGAACACATTATCAGGGCTATTCCCGTCAGTACACACCCCTAAAACACTCCAACACACAAAAAATTGGTTATTCAGCTGATGTGACTTGTAAACCTAACCAAATATGTACTATACACATCCTAAAAGCTAGCATCTCCTCCCACTGCTATAAGTACATAAATAAATTTGAAATTTTTTGAAAATGTGAATGTGGTAAAAAAACAACAACAACAACAGTAAAAGATATATAATTAAAAATCTACTCAAGAATAACACATATAAAAAACATCATAGTGAAGCTAATACCTTTCTTTTGCTAGCTACGCTAACAAGAAGGCTGTTTTTGTGATAAAAAATACCTAAAATATGAGCTTACCATTGTCAGAAATGTTTCCGTCTAACTTCAGAGTCAGCTGCTGTATTCTGATTCATCGCCGCTGAAACTAGGTCCACTGGAAGGGTAGACCTCATCTCCTTCCTTTCCATTTGAAACTGAATCAGGAAACTCAGAACCGTCCTCCTCAAGAAAACTGTAAAACGTCCTCAGCGTTGTAACTCGTTGAAGCCATTTTGAATATGGTGGTGCAAAAAAAAAAAAAAAAAAATTCCGAAGTTGCAGAAGTCCCACAGTGCTCACACTTTTCCCCTGTAAAGTCACATGCTTCCAATGACGTATTATGAAATAACAGGCCTAAATATAGCAATGGCTAATTTATAAAAATCGGAGAAGACAGTTCGTTCAACCGCGGAGTGTTCGACCGTAAACAAAAAGTTAGTCTGATACACTACCAGGTTCTCACGGGCTCAAAGACATTTTTTACTGCTTCTACAATGCTTGTACCTATTATGCCCTTCATATAATAGAATTACTATATAACGTATTTTTGATAACCAGTTGATAATAGTATTAACTGTCATACAACTAAATTGATAAATTGTAATAACTGTTGAGACAAAACCATGATAAGTGCTGCCTCAACAGTCTGACAAAAAAAAAAAGATTTGACTAATTAGTACCCTTAGATGCTTTAACCCTCTCGTTCCCGAATTGTTTGGACGCGCGCGGAAAAATCTAATCCTTCCACCGCGGAATAGTGCATTACCGTTTTATTTTTTTAACTCGATGCTGGCTGGGAAAACCCCATAGCAACCATATATCACTAAATAGACCAAGAGTTTGGGATTCCCCTCATTTTTTGATTGAGAAAATTGAATAATATTTAAGCCATCTACTAATATTTCAAAAAAAAAAAAATTTTCCCCCTAAAAAATCCACTTTTCCCATCAATAAAAAAATAAAATAAAATAGAAATAATATTGTTTGATGCTTTATATACCAATATTATATTAGTTCAACAATAAAATATGTTGTTTGTTGTGTGTGGTGCTGATTGTGATCATGTAGGAGACATCTATGAGTGTCCACAAGGAACGTATGCCATCGGACGTCGAGCTCCACTACAAAACAATTTCATATACACAAAAACACAAACAACAAAGATATTTGTAATACAAACAACAAATTATTCATGATCCTATATAATTGCAACTTTATGATGTATTGTATGCGGTTTCATACAGGATTTTTGTTTGGGGGGGGGGGGGTTGGGCTCCGAGTGTACTTCGCCACACCCATTTTTTGGAACCTACACTACTTTGATGCACATCTTTGCATAAGAGTCTATACTGATGATCAGTGTTCGGTCCTATGCACTAAATGGCTCAATTATGATAGGAACATAATGGGATACAATATCAGACTAAAAACAAATGCTTCCAAAATGTTCATTTCTATTCAACTCCCAAAATTCTAGGGGGGAACCCAGGGCTAGCCTCCCACTGTATGAACCCCTGGTATGTATACTCCACACTGTCCATGAGATAAACAATCATTGTATTGAGAAAGTGTAATTTGAAAATGAAAAGCAGTACAAGCACACACGTGGAATTCAACCGGCATGGATGGTGTCACAGACTGAACGATCCCTCCCAGGTTAGGATTGACTGGTGTACACACACACACACATGAAATTCAACTTACATGGGCATAGTAGCCCCGATCCAAAAAGATCCAGAGTTCCCTCCCTCCCAGGTTGGATCCGGAAGTGCCGCATACTGTTTGTCCACGGTTGCTCTCTCTCTCATTCCACAAACGCACGCACACACATATACACACACACACACACACAAAAAAGCTACAGGTGAATACAGATCATAAAAATAAATTTATAATTTATTATACATAAATTGACTGGTGTACACACACACACACACACATGAAATTCAACTTACATGGGCATAGTAGCCCCGATTGGAAAAGACCCCCCCCCCCGAGTTCGTTCCCTCCCCAGTTAGATCTGGAAGCGCCAGAATAGCATTTCAACTCCACGCACACACATATACATTGAGTGTGAAGCTCCACTACAACACCACAAAAACACTGACAACGACAACGACAATAACAATACATATTACAACTTTTGGGATGTTCAAGGGGGGAGGTGGGGGGGGGAGTAGCCACAAATATCAAAGTCTGTGGTCCTTCACACAAAAGATTATGGAATATCAATGGGTGTGCCACTCTCCCCCTACCTCATCCACCCGACTCTTGTTCTTCGGTTCCCGCCTTATCCGACCGCGAGGACGTCCAGAACTCGGAGCAGGAGGAGCCACTTCCTCTTCTTCATCACTGGAACCTGCTGCCTATTCTTGTTTCATCATTGGAAGACTCAGGTCCGGTATCCTCTCCTTTATCACTGGAAGACTCTGCTTCTGTCGCCTCATCTGCGTAATCGGGGTCGGTGACTGCATTCACATCTGGTCCTAGTAGTATATGTGGTAAAAAAAAATTTTAAATTTTTTTGAAAATTTGAATTTGTTCAAAAAACCACAAGCCACTTTCAAATCTCAAAACTCAATGAAATATATATATATATTACAGCTAAACAGCTTACTCTATCTCAATACAGCTATAAATAAGTCCTTTCCACAACAGAAGCTTGCTATTTTTCAAGAGAAAGACAAGAGAAAGACAAGCTTACCTCGATCATCTTCTTGACTCCCATTTTCAGTATCAGAGTTGACGGGGTCTGGTCCACCAACCCTGATACAGGGCCTCCTATAGCCCTAGATGTCATCTCCCTTCTCTCCGCTTGATCCCGAGGCGCTAGAGTCAGCATCAAGCAAGTCTAAAACTTGCACCGCATTGTAACTTGTAGACGCCATCTTCCCAAAAATGACTTTGAAAAAAATTTTTTTTTGCATAGTTACCGGGGTCACACGACACGCTCACTTTTTTCCTATGATGTAATAAGCATTACCTAAGACTGTACGTAATAGGGAGGTCCCCAGTTGAACTGGCGATTTTATAAAAAATGGAGAAGACAGTAAGTCAAACCGCAAAGTCTTGGTCGGCAAAGAAGCGGTTGTTTCAATGTGTTATGGAAGGCTACTGAGCTCAAGCAATTTTTTGCTGCTTCTACAAAGCTCTGGAGATGACTGGATCCATAAATGAAGCTGCTGTGAAGAAGGTAACTTTTTTTTAAATTCGACGGAGAACCGATGTTTTTTTTTTTTGCCGAGGAAGAAATAAACGCAACTGCTGTGAGGTACTGTCGAAGCAGTCCTGGCTGAAAGCTATTTTAGATGCTTCTCCAATGCATTGGGCACCTGTGTATGCAATCTGAAGGTTCTAGCTATAAAGTAACTATTTTTTAAAATTCGGAGAAGCCAACCGGTCTTCACCCGCTTCAAAGCGGGATTGGGAACGAAAGGGTTAAAGCGTTCCAAGACCCGGTCGACTTCTTCGATTTTTTAGGGACACTTAACGATCAGTTAGATGTTTAAACTTTGAAACACATGTTCCCAGAGCTTTACTAAATCTAGGAAAAATGTTTACAGACCAGGTAGCGTCGACATTATTTGTGTTTATGCTCACAAATATTTACCGCGGTCTCTATGAAAAATTATATAAAAAGTTACCTCTGTCACAGAAGCTTTTTAGATGGCTTAGCTTTCTCTGTAATAGCTAATTGCAGCAATGCCAAAAAGCATGCATCATAGGTAAAACCAATTGCATATGGGTTATTATTAAGTAGCAAAGGGGTGCATTATGCACATTTGGGCATAATGTTTATTGTAACTGACTACCTATGGTAGTCTCTCAGAGTGCTGACCAGGCTAAATTTTACAACAGGTGCTATGCTTTTGGCCAGCACAAACATTAGCTAACATGCATGGTGACAAGAATAAGTCTCATTGTTTAGCTACAGCAACATTCAAATAATGTAACTAGCTAATGATATGCAAGCTTATGCAAGCTTTTGTGTCAATTTTATCACAAGTACAAAATAATAGTTTTTTTTTTTAATTACGTAGCTGAGGAAGTGCCAGAAATAATGATAACCCTGTAGCTATCTTTTTTTTTTCTTTCTTTCTTTTTTTTTTTAACTTTGCTGCACCATACAAGACAGGCAGGACAGACCAACTAGCAGGGCTATTGTCAAGGTCAGCGTGTACAATTAGCCCATAGCTATATCGATTCTGCTCCGGATTACTCCAGTATGGAGTATAGGGCTCCTATCTAGTTGAACTTACCCTCAACAACCGTAGAAGCGAAGACTGATAAGAACAGCGAAACAAACAACAGAATCATGCCCACGTATAGCTTCTTGACGGAATAAACACAAAACGATTAGCGCATTCCCCAAGGTACAGAGGTCACAAAATGTATTACGTCACTAGCTACTCTGTATAAAAAAAAATCTAGACGCATATTCATTACCTGCCATGAATAATTGGACAAGGAAGGAAACAGGAAACAGACTGGACCCTTCATCTAAATTGACAATTCAACCTTATCTCTTCACCAGCGGTGCATCATGGACATGTATAGACAAGTGTAATTTCTTTTGTTTGTTTGTTTTTGTCAGTAGCTAAGTGCATTTACAATTTTATTTGCTTTGCTGGCTCCATAGTCAAGCTTCTCAACATTTATGTGTGTGTGTGCATTTTATGATGAAGCATGAAACTTTGTACATACATTTTACACATCCAGAATAAATTTTTAAGATCAGGACCTGTCCGGGGTTTGATCTTAGGTGACATTTATGAGCAGAATATTTTTTAAAAAATTATTCTTAGTACAATTACTTGTTCATATAACTATTTCAGGTTTGTCAATCTCATTGTTTTCTAAAGTTATGGTCAAAATGCAGAATGTGTAACAAATATCACACGTATGTGAAAATAAATATCATAAAAGAGAATCAATGAACACATATTTCTTTTGTTATCTACTGTCTGAAATTTTGATTATGATTTGCTCATTGATAAAGTTTGAAGATGTGGGCTAAAATGTCTATAATAATGGTTAAATACCTTTAGTCAACCAAAACTAGACTAGTTGGCATTGTCCATTACAGTACACAGAGCAGTGCACACAAAAAGCGTTCATAACAATTGTCTTTCTTTACCCTATTTCTCAAAAAAACTCTGCTATTCTCCTAACACTAAACTGACTATAGGGTGAATTTTGTAATTCAGTCTAATTCTTAAATTTAAAATGGCAAGTTGTTATAAAACCCACTTCTTTGCTTCTTTCATTCTGTAATCTACATGTACTTTAAACAATTTTGTTCCTTATTGCATTAATGCACTCTGCTATTCTCCTAAAGATCCTTTTGTCCTACATATATTAAATCATACTTTTACTGATCATTCGTTTTTCGTACTGCTATAAACCTAGACTAAATATAGTGTTGAGTAAAAGCTAGAATACATGAATAAAAGGTTGTATATCTATTTATCATACATGAGAGCATTCTTTATATAAAGTAAATTACATACACAAGGTTGGTAAGCTTAAATCAAATTGTAGATTTGATGTTACATTTAAGTGATCCCCAAATAATTGCAAACTTCTTGTAGTGACAGTATAATTGCTGAGATTTTGATAAACTTCTATGAGCCTACCCCCATAGTATGAATAATGGAGCACTGAGGTTCCATCAATAGACCATTGTAGGACATCATTACTAGTATTTAGGGAGCAACTTCCCACATTCAGTTTCAGTGGAATATTGTTTCCAGTACACACATAAGTGTCTTTCAGATGAACGGATTTCTTCAATTGATAACTATCTTCTATAAACGTAAACCAAAGTAGTTATAATATGTGTGGTCCCCATGCAATGTACAATGAAGAGATATTAGAATTGAAGTAACATTCATACCAAATATAGGTAACTTAAGGCATAAATAGCTATAAAATCTTGATATCTTTTTTTGCTAAATTGCCAATCATCACTGAAATCATGTGTTATGCATTGGACCATAAAGAAAAGAGATTTAAGATATTGCTAAGATTTAAAAAAAATGTAGCTGGGATAGAAAAAAATAATTTTAAATAATAAATACAGAAAGTAATGATACAAGAAAATAATGATGATATAGTATTTTGACAAATTTTGGGTTGAATCTTGCTCCTAGAGATGATATGTAACTCAGAAAAGGAAATATCAATATCATCTGGAATAATCAAAATAATGGTAATAAAATATTTCAGAAAAAAGCTAAGATAACTTTTACTGCACACAATGAAGCATTAAAAGTTGGCACCCTAAATGCTGCCATAATTTACAAGCTAGCTATTACAAGATCATTATTCTGAGACCAAAAATAATTTATTCGTCATATATCCTAATCAAGCTCACTATACCTCGTGCATATAAAATGGTAGATGCGAATCTGGTATTTTATAAGAGAAGCTAACACTAGTAAACAATACTCGCCAGTAGTTTCAATAAGAAATATCCAATTTCAGCACTCCATGAACTACTCCAACATAAAACAATACAGCCACATGCAGCAATAAATTACTAGATCACGTGATAGTGACATGATGATATGTGGCATTGCCTACAAATGCTAGGACCTATGCGGAACTTACTGCATAGTATTTTTTTGAAAAATCAGCCAAAAATGTAAATAAAGTAGTACAATAAAAGATTTACAACTTCATGTGGAGTAAATTCATACCTTATTTAACTGTTACTTGTTGGTTATATCCAAAAGTGTGACAAAACAAGAAAACAGACAGTACATCTTATTACTCTCTTGTGCATGTATGTATGACGCGGGTTAAGGGTGCTCGTAAGTTTGTGTGGCTAGCTACAGTTTTACATTCATGAATTGTGTGGGAATTGTAGAAATCCAGTCAAGTCAAGTCAAGTCAAGACAACTCCTTATACATAAAATTAGGTGTAGAAGGACTGTCAACATTCCTTCAATCTTCATTCACAAACAAGTAATATTTAGCTCATATTTTATAATTTATATTTAATTAATGCCATGTGAATAATAATAAGTAATATATTGATTCTGTCATTCTCAGCTCAAAAAAAATTATAATAATAAGGTTCAGTTTCAATGAACATAATATGGGGTATTAAAATGAAAAAAAAAATTGGCATATATTTGATGTTGAAATAGCTACACATCCAACTGCATCAAGACGGATTTCAACTTTTTCTAAGCAAAACTTCCCTCTAAGAGGCATATCTAGACACAGAAAAGCAAGGATGGGGATTGTTGCTGGTCTCACTGTGTTTTTTTTGTTTGGCTTTTCACATCAAACACCATTACCCTGTTATACCTGCAGGGACAATGAAACGGATGTGGCTGTGCGGCCATGGCCTCACCAATATTTTTAAAAAAGAGGGCGTGACTATTCTTTTTCTACTCTTTACCTGATCTCGTGGTCGTTGTCGAACTTGGGCAGTCAAAATTGAGCAGTTGAAATGAATTCTGCCGTGATTAAATAGCTAATATTGAGCCTTCTGGATTTTTTTGGAAACTCCAGACCTGGCCTTTGTTTACTATTCCAAAGCGATCTTTTGGGGAAAAAAAACAACAACTTAGTTCAGAGGTCTTTACTAGTATTGTTGGTCTGCAATACTACTACGAGTCTTTAGTTATTACTTGAAAGTGTTTGAAGACAATAAAGCTATGATTGCCACAAAAGGCTGGCATTTCTAAGTTCTAATTGTGGTGGATTCAGTTTTTTTTTCCAGTTTTTTTTGTCATTGTGTTGCTTGCTTTATAATGTCCAAGTATGTAGCTCTATTATACACACTCTACATAATAGATATAACTATATTTTAGCATTATTTATTGGACATGAACCTACTGATTTTATAAAAATCATTTGCTTTGTAGCTAATAATAAAATATGGCTTCTTTGGTTCATTTGATGGAAAATCACTATATTTTCTTTTCTATTAATAAAACTCATTACTTAAATAAATAAGTGGGTGTGGTTAGGTGGGTGTGGTTATAATGGCCGCACCAATACGATCTGGTTTCCTACTCCCCTGATCTGGACAAAGGCAAGTCTCTGGTGGCACTATCAACCAGGGAGTGAAGGCGTATTGAGCAATAGAGAGTAGAAGGTTGCCCCTAGGCCACGGTCGCGTCCCCCTGTCCCACGGTTACATGTTTTTACTTACTACGTTTTTAAAGTATGCTCTGCACGAATAAAATTCATTACTCAAAAATAAAGCTTGAGTGACAAACTGAAGGCTACAGTAACTTGGTTGTATATGTAAAAAAAGTAGAGTTTTTAAATTACGCATTAGCTATAATTATGGCAAAGGCATTCAATGCCATAGTAACCACTCCCCGCAACTGCTTGAATTTTTAAACAAAAAACAAGTCACGTTCTTTAAACTTTTTCTTTGGGATATTCTTAGTAATTGTTGTAACGCACAATACTTTCACATAACTGAACATACTTACGCAAAACTTACCTTCGTGTTGTGCAGGGCTTACAACTATGACAAATAGCGTATTAACATACCATCGACACTAACTCAAATAGAAATGGAACTCCAGTAAGTTTTTGAGTTTAAACTGCACCCGCAAAAAAATTCAAAGCGGTAAACAATTCAATTTCTAGGATGATACGGGTAATGATCGGGGTCAAGCCTAAAAAGCCGTGTTTTTTGGAGAAAAAAGTTTCCCGCGCGCGCGTTTAAAGTGTATACGTACCATCCATCCATACATACATAACATTACCCGATTTTGCATTATCCACCCCTAATACTGTCTCGCTCGCTTCACTCGCTCGCCAATAAACAAACAAACATCCCCAATTTTCAATTGTGTTGCCCTGAGAGTGTCTCGCACGCTTCGCTTGCTCGCCAATAATAATACTTTTTTTAAAAGTATAAAGTAAAACATTTTACCTTTAGTTTGTGGTAGTTGAATAGGAATTTTGCTACTATTAGAAGTAACTGATCCACATAATATAAATGCTATTTTAGATCGTATTGAGAATATTGCATCAAATGCTAGAGTACTATTAAAGTTAGTGAATAGATCTCCATTCATTACTTCCCGAGTTACACTTGTGTAATAATCTGTGACACCGTCTAATGTAATTTCATTGTATGGTGGATTAGATTCCCACCATCATTTCTCGCAAATCTTACTTCAGATCCACTAGCAAATTGAGCATACCAAAATAAGTTTCCTTGTATAGGGCCTGTTGTACATGTAAAGAGTTGAAGACAGTTTCCCTGAATGTCTTGGACTTCAAATGTTGCTATTACTTCTATGTCAGCTATATGAAATATATAACAAGTCCAGGCATACCACCCCAGGCATTTATCAATAAGTTAGTGACAATAAAATAATTTCAAAATCGTAACTTTTCATAGTAGCTATTATAAAATGATTCAAATGTTTTGTCTCAGCAGAGCCTTCATCAGTGATGATGCTGACTATGGGAGTCAATGAATCACCACTTTTTTTTTGTTTATTAAACCTCGTATTCAACATCCTCACTCTTGAAGGCTCTGCAGAACCAAAACAGTTATTACAATAGTCACTACTACAAGAAATTGGTTTTGCGTCTCTTTCTATATTGTCAACTGTTACTAGAAACTCGTTCTGACTGTAGTGTTGGATATATAAACAAATAGATAGCAATGTAAAAATTCCCCACAAAGTTAATCTAAAGATCGATTTTTCTTACCCATCACTTTAGATGTCGAAATTGTTAGCACCGTTAAAAACGGCAGCATAATCAAATTCATCGTACCCCTCGTTTCCATTCTTTGCCAATACTGGTGGACATGCCTGATTTTCGTGACTGAAGAAGTCGTCCAAATCTCTATTCCGTGTTTGAGAGGCTATAAATAGCCTAGAAAAAAGAGAACAATTATTCTTCAGGGATAAAAGTTGCAGTTGCTTGCTGAACTTCTTATGAACTGGAGGTCGGCTAAAGAGGTGAAGATTGTTTCGTTTAATAGGGTCAGCAATTGCCTTCGTCTGCTTCACTAATCTTTCTTCCACATAGGTTTCATACTGGTCTAGGCCAAGCTGTTCAATGTCTTTAAATGTATCACTCAGAGCTGTGTCTACAATGCTTCGGCTGTCCAGAACCAGAAGATCCTCACTATCCTCAAGGAATGGATTTCCCAATTCTTCAATCACTTCAGTTAGTGATTGCATGTCTCGTGCAAATGCAGACTGTATGTGCTGCTTTTGTTCATGGTGACAGGTTTCTGTGCTTTATTTCTTCTTTTCATCAGATGTCTGAAATTCTCCAATCAAACGTGCCATTTCAGTGTCTGAGACCATCCATCGATACAGAGCTGTAGAGTTTTCTGTGAGCCCAATAGCTCCACCATCACCTTTAACAATGGCATTATTTTGCTCGTGAGCTTGATCTATAGAAATGGCTGAAAATGAGCGTTTCGACTTCTTGACTATAAAATTCCGCTTGGCAAATTCTGCATAGATGCTAGGATGGCTCTGTTCCAGTGAAATCATGTCGTGCAAGTGAACTGGAGTCCATCTGGCATAGTGAGTGTGGTCCAAGGCAAGATACCATGGGATGATCTTCACAAGAGCTTGAACATAGAGTTCAAAATTTCCCTCAGTATTGATCTTACGAAGATCAGTACATAGATTTCCAACTGTAATATGATGGACCAGAACTGGAACTGGGGGCATTTTTGAGCTTTTTCACCACACCACTTTTCAAATGTTCTATCTTCGATTTCATCTTCTACTACTGACTCATTGTAAGCCTTATTTAAAAGCAAGTACAGGTGTTAATTGCAGCTGCTATCCAAGTGTTTAGTTACTGTTGCTTCATTTGCCGTAATGTGTTTGCCTCTCTGCTACATGAAGATCATTACTGTCCTCAGTGAAAGGATTGCCCATATCTTCTATAACTCTGGTCAGTGATTTCACATTTTGCGTAAAGCAAGTTGGCTATGACAAGTTTTACTGTGCAGAATACTATGTGTATATCACTTACAGTTGCTTAAACGACCATAACTTTTGATTGAAAATAGATATAACTTTGATTCAAATTTTATATTATTCCTCTTAATATGAGCTTTCATATGATACCTAACATGGCACTATTTAGTTTAATAATTCAAAAATTACTACAACCGTATAGTAATTACGGCATACTAATTAGCACCTAAAGGTCAAAAAAGGTCAAATCAGAGATGCCCCTATAGCCTAAAATGATCTTCAGGTTGTTGGCTATCAGCATGCAAAATTTCATGCTTCTATCACAAAAGTCACAATTCCCCTAAAAACATGCACACATCTGCTCTACAAGTTCCTCAGGCCAAACGTTAGTTTCATCCAAACTGTGGCCAATAAAAATAATGACAAAACCAGACTCGCCCGCCTATTGTTTGAAAGTGCGCATTATTTAACTGTTGACAAATTCTGTTGGTTACTGATGATGCTGATTATCATTCTTATTAAAATGTTCCACCAGAAATTAGAGAGGAACATGTGTAGTTAGAAGCTTCAGGGCCTGGTTATGTGTGACACTGTCCGTGTCTGCTATTGAGATAACATGTCTGTAGGTATGCAAATAGATAGAGGGTTGAAATTCTGGCTGGCTCTTGATGGCTAGCCTGGAAGTTATTATTATAAATTGCAAGAATTTACTGCACCTTGTTTATCACAACCATATTGCTTCTTCCAAATGAAGAAAAATGATATGCATCTCATACTGAAATTATTATCAGGTAAGTAACTATCTGCTTTAAATATATACTATCCTTAAATTATGTACCTGTTTTTAACCAATATACATGTATTTTTTTTACTCTGGTTTTCTTCCTTGAAAGTTGTAAATAAATGGAGAGTGGATATGTCATAGCTAACTGAAACATATCTAAATAATAATTATACTGATATTGGCTGTTAAAACCAATAAAAATTTCAGCCAAGAATGACTGAATGATTGAACAGTTATACTTGAGGAGGGAGAAAGAAAGTAGCACGAAGAAAAGAAAGTAGTCATTAATTGTTCAAGTTTCTTAGATCTATTGTGAAATACATTTAAGTCCACATTTGTAAATCTACAAATACATTAATACTAGCAATATAAATTATTATCCTTGTGTTTCCCTCTTCCGTGCCATTACTTGGAATAAAGAAGAGAGGAGGCTACAAGCAATTATTACAATTTCATATCAAATGATCCAATCCAAATCATCTTCTTCCTACACTGCTAGTGAATCCAGTCAACTCCCTGTCACAGTAGTAAGGCATGCACTGATTTATCTTCTAGTCTCTTTTGGTCACTTTAATCTCTTCTAGTCTCTCTGTGTTCTAGTCTCTTCAGTATCTCCTCCTAGTCTCTTTAGTCTCTGCTTGTATCTTTAGTCTCTGCTTGTAAGTCTCTGCTTGTATCTTTAGTCTCTTCTTGTCTCTTTAGTCTCTTATAGTTCTATAGTTTCTCCTAGTTTCTTTAGTCTCCTTTAGTCTCCTCAGACTCTTCTATTCTCTTCTAGTCTCTTTAGTATCTTCTAGTCTCTTCAGTCTCTCCTAGTCTCAGTCTCTTCTGGTTTCTTTAGTCTCTTCTCTTCTGGATTCTTTAGTGTCTTCTATTCTCTTTAGTCTTTTGTAGTCTCTCCAGTCTCTTCTAGTTTCTTGAGTCTCTTCTAATCTCCTTACTCCCTTCTAGTCTCTTTGGTCTCTTCTAATCTCTTTAGTCTCTTCAAGTTTCTTAAGTCTCTTCTAATCTCTTTAATCTCTTATAGTTTCTTCTAGTGTCTTCTAATTTCTTCCTGTCTCTTTAGTCTGTTCTAGCCTATTTAGTCTCTTTTAGTCTGTTCAGTGTCTTCTAGTTTCTTTAGTCTCATTAGTCTCTTTAAGTCTCTTCTAGTCTCTATAGTATCTTCTAATCTGTTTAGTCTCTTCCAGTGTCTTTAGTCTTTTCTAGTCTCTTCACTCCCTTCTAGTTTCTTGAATCTCTTCTAATCTCCTTAGTCCCTTCTAGTCTCTTTAGTTTCTTCTAGTCTCTTCAGTCTCTCCTGTCTCTTTAGTCTCTTCTATTTTTTTTAGTCTCTTTAAGTCTCTTTAGTCTCTTCTAATCTATTTAGTCTCTTGTAGTTATTTCTAGTCTCTTCTAGTTTCTTCTTGTCTATTTAGTCTGTTCTAGTCTCTTTAATCTCTTCTAGTCCCTTCAGGCTCTTCTAGTTTTTAGTCTCTTTTAATCTCTTCTAGTCTCTTCTAATCTTTTTAGTCTCTCCTAATTTTGTTAGTCTCTTCAGTCTTTTCTTATCTCTTTAGTCTCTTGTAGTTTCTTCTAGTCTCTTTTAGTGTTTTATTGTCACTTTAGTAGTCTTTTTCTAGTCTCTTTAGTCTCTTTAAATCTCTTTAATCTCTTCTAATATCTTTGTCTTTTGTAATTTCTTCTAGTCTATTCTAGTTTCTTCTATAGTCTCTCTTTAGTCTCATTAGTCACTTTTAGTCCCTTCTTGTCTCTTCAGTGTCTCCTAGTTTCTTTAGTCTCTTCTAGTTTATTTGGTATCTTCTAATCTCTTTAGTCTATACAGCTAGTCTATTTAGTTTCTTCAAGTCTCTTTAGTCTCTTCTAATCTTGTCTCTCGTAGTTTCTTCTAGCTCGTCTCTTTAGTCTTTTCTAGTCACATTAGTCTCTTCTAGTCCCTTTAATTTATTCTAGTCTCTTTAGTCTCTTCCAGTCTCTTTCGTCTATTCTAGTTTCTGTAGTCTCTTCTTTAGTCTCTTCAGTCTCTCCTTGTCTCTTCATCTCTTATTTTAGTTTCTTTCGTCTTATTCGCGTCTTGTACTATTGTGTTTTGTATTTTTGAGAGTATACTATGGCCTCTTGATTTTCTAGTCCTTTACAGTCCTATTGTATTTTCTAGTTTGTTACAGTTCACAATTTCATTTATTGTTAACTATTTCCACTTATAAATCAAGGTCCATGTGTGTGTGTGTGTGTGTGTGTGCTGGCTTTTGCTGGGGTGCAAATTTAAGGCCTTTTCTCATGCAACAGCAATGGTCCAGGTGGGACTTCGGGTGCCCACACCACTTGCTGTGACGAAAGGCCTGTTCTCCTGCGAGTTCCTAACCCGGCTCCAGGAGCTTTGCTTGTACGGCTCACAGTGCCTGCTTAGTGCACAGGCATCCTGGCTCTGCCAGGTGCGCGTGACCGCCTAGCGGCAGCAAGAGAATTTGCATTTTTTTTTGCATTTTGTGTGTGTGTGTGTGTGTGCATGTTCCTGTCTCTGTGTATTAAAAACAACAACATTGTTTCTAATAGAGTATGGTTAGAGAAGTAGCCAGTGAATGTGTTAATGTTAAGTGAAGCAAGAAATACATTACTTACCACATTATTCCATTCAGCAATAATTTGTTCCAACTCATCATCAGTATAGATTAATGTAAAATTTGATTCTACTATCAATTCTAAATTAATATCATTGTTCATTGCATTTGTGTTCAATCAAATATAAATAAAAAAAAGTGATAAAAAAATTCAGCACACTTTTTAGCAAAAAAAGCTTGACGCTTGCATTGTTGATTTATTATGCTGCAATTCAGCTATGAATATTGTTAGTAGAATTTACCTATTATGCAAGCATTTTTCTATTATTACAATGAAACCATTCTCTAAAGTATTTTCAATGATAATGTTTTTTCAGCAAGGATCAATTCAAAGGTCTATTTTTGGTTTTGTGGTAAGGTTATATTTGTAATGGTCTGTTGTGTATAGTGTTCAGACAAGTCCTGTTCAACAATATTAGTCCATTCATTTGTATCTGTCTCACTATAGTTTGTGGTAAACTGGAGTTAAAACACTAAAGACAATCTACTGAAGTATTGACTTCCATCACATTGAAGGAGTTATAGAGTGAGTTATCAATGATAAAAATAAGTCTTGCTCACCTAAATAATCTACACTTTAGGTACCTATTCTGTAAGTGTTTTGCCCAGGAGTGGTTCTAGCTAGCTTTGAAGTTCAGAGTGAGTTATAGCTACATAAGGTGTTAATGGCAGTACTTACTACAACTCAGGTGTGGATAACTTGACTACAGCTACAAACAACACTAAATGTCTGATAATTGGCACATGCTCACTACTTGAAAGCTTCCACTTCATTACATTTGCAACAGGGTAATAATAGTTATCCTGTCTGTTTGTGTGCCAGTTAATATTTTTATTCACTCATTTCACATAATTTTTATCTCACATTTATGCATTTGAATAGATTGTGAGTATCACAGTTATGTATTATGGAGAACATTTGAGAAATATTATTGTTGAAACTACATGGTAAGTGCGAAAGTTGTACTATTAATTTAGATATACATTTAATTCTTTTTTTTCCCTGCTAATTCTAATGATTTTTGTTATAATTAAGTTTCTGATTCAAATGATGTCAAATATTTACTGTAGCTTTCTGAATGTGAACTAAATTCTAGTTCAAATATTTCAAAATTTAATTGCAAAGAAACACTGGCATAATGTCGCATAGAAATCTCATGTACATACAGGATGGCCACAACAATTATTAGCTATCACTTCATTTTCTGTTACTACTATCAGTAGCAAACATGCCTATGGACGTGTGCAATGATAATTATACTGCAATAGTTGCAATAAATTAATGGCGTTATCTCATGGCAATCATATTAGATGAATCTAGTATCAACTACATTAACTATCATTTTGTAATTGGAAGACTGCATGCTTTTAGTTTTTGCTACACCATAGCAAATAGTTGCAATGGAACCTATAGAATTGGTGGAAGTTCTAAAAGTGGCCTTACTAAAATAGAAAGAAGCATTTTAACCACTTTAGTGCCAGTTGTAAGTAACAAGAAAAGATATCTTGTGGAACTGAATGGCACTTCTGAAGATATTACAGTTTCTCTCCAAGTAAATCATACAGCGAGTAAGTCATTTCGTTCATGTTCTATTTATTTACTTAAGTTTTTATACATAGCAATGTATTGTCTATCTCTATTATACAAAGTGAGAGAATGTTCTCACTCTGACAGATTAGCTAGAGGTGTCTCTAACTGAAGCGTGAATGTTTACCTTTCATTCTCTGTTTTCTTATGCGGATAGCTCAAAATTAAAATTTTATCCTATGCTCTAATATTATCATGTTCAAATGTGTACTGAACTTAATAGTTTTACTTCTTCACTATGATATAACTAATCATAAATGTATAAAAATAAAGAAATATTAAATTAATTAAAACAAATTGACTCAAGTGTTATAATAAATACATTGAAGGATGGCTACTCTTGTTTTTGTTTGTAATGACACATTCTGTTACGGAGTACATAGCACAGTGAACAACAGTCCTTTCCTTCCAATTGGCGGACATATTTAGTATTGTAGCACCGATGTTTCCTATCATTACACAGTACCTGGAATTCACATGTAATACAATGATCATAAACATGGAGTCTACACAGTGAGGTCTGAACTGCATGCTGTGTCATATGATTCTTTAAATAACTTTTAGTACATCATAAACTCGTTCTGAAACAAACAAAGCCATTATGACACGACTACTCCATGCTCATTCACACAAGCAAGCTGATAGTCATCCGGGGTATTATAGCTAAACTAGTAGTATCCATCACTCCTTTTTCAGTCCTCATTTTTATCTACTTATATTTGCATTGTTCGTCAGATTGTAGTCCAGAAGAATTAAGGTTCAACCTGGAAAAAAAAATTCAAAGAAAATTGACTTTGGCATTACTGGAAAGCAAATTTTTCATCGATTTATATATCCTAAAATCCTTTCAGATCCTCCTTGGGATAACCTTTATAGCAATTTCAATTCATAGGTTAATGGTAGTTTATGTCATACATTGTGGTATTCACGAAAATTTAAAAAAAAAAGTTTTGCTCTCCATTAAGATATGTATTACTACAAATTAAAAAATTGAAAATATTTCTGGATTTTCCTTAGATCTCTTTGAAGATACATTGACTATAAGTGTGTTTGCTTCCTATAACTGATCAACTTTAAATGGAAAAATGCTAGTTATTGACTCAGTGGACTCAGCAGTTTTAGTTTACCAGTCAAGTCAGTGGCAGCTGCAAGTAAAATTAGTAAAGTTTGTTGATTATGTTCACAGTATTTCAATCTTTAATACTGTCCTTTTGATTTAGCTAGAATGAAAAATGGCTGCAGGTCATGATGCTGGCACTTTCAAGAAGGATACTGTGTAATGTGTAAGCTAAATTTTGAGAATAAGATGTATCCAAGTTTATGTATGCAAGAAGGGAATGCTAATTGGTGAGAAACATAGAGTGATGATTAGATTTATATCAATTTTGGGTGAATGGTAAAGTGTTAATCCAGTTGAAGCTAATGTAGTACATTCAGACTGCCACAAAAAAAAATTCACTGGACAAGAAAAGGCCAAGACCTAAATGTGAAGCAGTAGATGGCAATGAGCCTCTATGAACAAAGAGGTTGAGGTCTGGTACAGCTCCCTTCAACTGGAAGGTTGATTATCTCCAGTGTGCTATACCCACCGTTATAAATATCCGCTATTCACAAAGACAAGGAATGCACTGAGTGTCTACTATTCCCATGCATTGCAAACTCCTACAATGCTGCTGTAAGGAAAAAAAAAAGAGATTGGTGGGAATCTGAGCTTGAGAATCATCTTCAAGGTTGCATTGCTTTAGTTGAGGCAGAGGTAATTTATCATGATGGACGTCTGACAAAATTCAGTTTGATTTAAAGAGAAATTTAAAGAAAAATGTAGCTAGTTGTGGTGGAGATTCCAGCACAGATCACATCTCCAGCCACACATATAACACAACCCCACTCCAACATGTAACTGTTTATTTAACTAATTGTTTATTAACTATTTATTTCATTGTATTTACTTGTACTATTTATTTCATTAACAGATCACTAATCAGATACAGTTCACTTCACCCCAACACTAATTCATACTTCTCCTTCCATTTTTGCAACCATATTTGGCCATATCTCATCTCCACCAATCAGATTTAAGCACCAGTTAGTTCTATATTATGCTCACTCAGAATAGGGGTGCGTCAGCTGGTTTTCTATATAAACTGGTATGCCGGCATACCCCAACAGTTAGTCTTTAGTTATTGTACTCAAGCCCAGGTTCTTGAATTTTAATCAAGTCAACCATAAGGCCAGTACTTAGAACCCTGGTCTAGCTTATGAGAGTTAAGGGCGGACGCTCAATCCATAGCACCTCCATATTGCCTGGATCTTTGAGGCTGCCTCTGGTGGCAGCATCTACCCTTGAAGTTGACAATAACTCCTCGTGAGATAAGAGCTGACGACTTTCACGACACTAGTACAAGGGGATGCCAATACCACACTCATTCAATATGCATTTCAGTACACAAATGAGGGTAGAGATATCAATGTTGCCGCTGACACTGATCTTCTTGTGCTATAGATATACTATTGGAAGCAGAATACGGCTAGTATATTTTCTTTCAGAGGCAAGAAAAACACGAATATTTGGAAAATTAGTGATCAAATTGAGCAAGCAGGTCCCCTCATTACGTCATATCTTCTCTTCCTCCATGCTTGGAGTGGCTGCAATGTAACACCCACTTCATTAGGACAAGGTAAAGCCAGCCTCATGAAGAAAATACAACAGTTCAAGTAAGTTGAAACAAATTCAGGGTTGCTGATTTCACTATGACTTTATAAACTGTATTACTTAGTTATATATCTTGTAAAATATATAAAACAATTTTTATGAGAGTAAATTGTTGTGTTATACATGGTTCCCGCTCTAAATAACCTCCTCAACCCCATCATACAAATTTTTAAGTCTCATGACCTCTTCTTTTGTCCTAGGAATAAGAAGAACTTTAGCAGGTCCCCTCATTACGTCATATCTTCTCTTCCTCCATGCTTGGAGTGGCTGCAATGTAACACCCACTTAAAAGAAGAGCTCTGTCAAAACTTTTGCAGCAACATCCTATTCATTTATGCATTTCTTGATCAAGCAGTTTATTTCATGAGTAAGCAAAGACAAGTACAAGTTGATGGTACATGTGTTGTTGGAGTACAAGTTGATGGTACATGTGTTGTTGGAGTACAAGTTGATGGTACATGTGTTGTTGGAGTACAAGTTGATGGTACATGTGTTGTTGGAGTACAAGTTGATGGTACATGTGTTGTTGGAGTACAAGTTGATGGTACATGTGTTGTTGGAGTACAAGTTGATGGTACATGTGTTGTTGGAGTACAAGTTGATGGTACATGTGTTGTTGGAGTACAAGTTGATGGTACATGTGTTGTTGGAGTACTACAGCCATAAGCCAGACATTCCCTTAAGACCTATTGTTTCATTTATTGAGTCACCTAAATATCATTTATCCAAACATCTATAGTCACAATTTTATCACCTTTAGTAGGAAAAATGAGCTCATATGTGGTCTATTCATTGGAGTTCCCATATTTCATCAGACAACTAGATTTAGTAATTGGTATACAACTAGTGTCATTTTGATATCATTTCATTGTTTACAAAAGTACTTGTAGAAAGAGCCAATACCATAGCTAGAGATTGATTAGTCAAAGATGACATATTGTCAGAAAGAACTAGCTACATACTTAGTGTATTGTGATGAGAAATTTGGAACAGCAATGGGTTCCCCTGTGCCTGTACCTATAGCCAACTTAGTAATGGAAGAAGTGGAACAAAATCATTAACCAAATATAATTCTACTCATACATTTTTTTTGGAAAAGATATGTGGATGATATCTACACAGCAATGTAACTAACTTGGTTGATGATTTATGATTCACTTAAATTCTATTGAACCATCTATCAATTTCACAGTCGAAAGAGAATGTAATGGTAAACTGGCTTTCTTGGATATTGAGATTGTGCGCTATAGTGATGGCAGTTTGACCCAATGTAACAGAAAACAACCCACACTGACAAGTATCATTTTTTTACTCGAATCATCCGCTACAACACAAACGTGCTGTTGCTAAAGCATTCTTCAACAAAGCAGGAAAGATCTATAGAACTAATGAGGATATAACCAAAGAGGATTTACATGTGGTAACAACTTTAAAAGAGAATGGTTATCCAATACATTTCATCAAAAAGAATGTTAAGCAGGTAAGAGTTGTAAAAACCAACAATACAATAGATGATACTCGAAAGTGACAGTAGTATAACCGTATGTGAAAAACCTGTCAGATAATATAAAGAGAATTCTATATTGCCTTGACATCAGAACAGCATTCAGATAATACTAGACACTAAAAAAATATTTGTTTATCCGAAGGACAGACTTTCACCTATTAAAAAAGAGGGGTAGTGTACCAAATAGCGTGTACAACTTGCACAATGGTTTATATAGGCCAAACTGGACGGATGCTAGAACATAGTTAAAAGAACATCAACGACAGCATTGTAATAACTTGACATGAGCACATTTGCAGTTGCTCAACATGTAATTCAACAACATTATCACATTGATTGGGAGAATGCTAAAATAGTAGATCACCAGAAAGAATTGCACAAGATATGTTATTTAGAGTCTTGGAAAATCAGAATGAGTGGACCAGCAATGAACAATATATATATATTATTCATTTGATACAGGAGAATATCATGAGTCTGTTGGCTTAGTATTTACGCGAGTGCCGCAGGCACGAGCGTAAATACCACCAATCAGACGAGTGATATTCTCGGGTATCCAATGGATAATAAATTTATTAGGTACAGCTCATGTGCGAATACCTTGGTAACAAGAAATTTACCTAGGGGGACGTAATAACCCAACGTAATAACTATGAACACAGGTGATATGGAAAAATATTGCCCTAAGCCACATCCTGTTTACTTTAATGCATTTTCTATGTGGCAACAGTTATCAGGCTCTGTTCAGTACCTAATAAACTGTATTATTGCCTCCAGTATAACTGCCTCACAAAAATGTAGCTTTCTAGCTAACAATTTTTTTATGTTTTAGCTTTGCCATGCCAAAATGTTTTGTTATAGCTCTGTTATAACAACTAAGTTCCTCATGGGAATGTTTAGACTTCACTAAAATTATCATCCACACACTGATGATGACAATAGAAAAATGGTTGAAACATTTGTGTATTTAAAAAAATATTTATGACTAGTGAAATGCAAAAAATATATGAAATAAACATACTGTATATTATTGATTTGAATTCCTACAGCTCTGACCTGTGTTTAAATTTGTTCACATGCCCACTAACATATCAAAGAGAAAAACATTCGTTGAAAACTTACAGTTTCACAAATCCCACATTTTGAACATATACTCTCCTTAGATTGAAAATATTCATCTTCAGTGGACATGTCACTATCTTGTGCTGTACAGTATTGACAATGTGGCTTGTTTAGTCGCAAGTAGTTTGATATTTCTTTTACAGTGCCTCCACAAGAAAATTCTAAATATGTCACAATCTTGATAGAAATATATAATACAACACATTTACACTCACGTTGATTCTCTTTCCAATATTGTTCACAACAAGCCTTGCATACTGGAACTGGATCTAAGGCCCGCCAAATGTATACTTCTCTTTCTTTATTTTCTTTGCAATCTCTACACAATGTCTATAAATCAGGAATACCATAAGAATTTCAAATTTCCAGTTCATTAATAGAGAAACTCACCACTCCACAGTTTGGGCAAAAGTAGCGTGAAATAGACAGTCTATTGGGATGTGTTGGACAATTAGCACAATCATCATTGATTTTTGGTTTCATAGGATTTATATATAACTTGAAGGAATAAGTTGGTGACAATAACTAAAAAATGAAGAAAATTTAATCAATTGAATTGCCATTTTAAACAAAACAAACAAACTACAGAAATCAATTTATAGTATTATTTGTTAAAAAACGTATAATATGAATTTACAAAAAATTATTAGTTATTATCAATACAAACCTGTATAAAAAAGGAGTCTACAGTAATAAGTCACTGCTGATGAAATAATCATTATAGTGTTGACGATCAAACAATTTGTACTTGCTGATGTTCATTACAAGAAAGAAAACATGAAGTCCCAATTTGTCTTGAAATATTTATTAAGTTTTAGCTGATAAACATCAGATTAGTTTAAATGGTCTTAGGGCATGTAGTTGTCATTTTATATTTCTTTTGTAATAACTTTACTATGAGGATTAAAGCATTACCTATCATAAGCTCTTGTAAAAGATGGGCAGAAATCTACACTTACTGAAATCCTAACCATTACACACATTGCTTTGATACCTTGTTTATAAATGGAATTGGAAGATTTTTCTAAATATTTCAGTGTAAAAAAGACGGTAGTTTTTATTGATAAAGTGAAAAAAGTGAATAACTCAATTAACCAAAAAATTGACCACTTTTACAAACCAATTCATCCTCTATTGTAGAAAGAGGATGAGTGCCTTGTTTAGAGACTGAATTAGTTTACCTGTAATTTCATTGGTATAGCAATCACCTTGAATACAACATTAGTTAATATGTCAAATTTTGTTACTGCGCTTGTATACAATACTTGTTACATGAGTCAGAGTGTGATATGGCGAGATATTTCACGAGCAGGCTAATTTATTTTCAAGAGCCAGAGGCGAGTGAAAATAAAGCCTGAGAGTGAAATATCTCTCCATAACACTCTCACAAGTGTAATAAGTGGTTTATTCCACACTAGATATCTTCACTACCTTACTAGTACTAGAGGTAGGGTAACTCGTAGTGTTGTTTTAGTACTAAAACTAAACCAAAACCCCTTAGTTTTGGGGTATTTTACTTTTGGTAAGAATAACTAAAACTAAGCTTTAGAGAATATGAAAAAACTAAAACTAATTATTTTAGAAGACAGTAAATTCAATAATAACTAAAACTACCAGTAGAGTGGATGACAAAAACTAAAACTAAGCAATTTTATTGTAAACAATTCACCTTGAATTATGTCATTATTAAATGAAAATATAAATTCCCATCAAGTAATTATTCTCTAAACTACATAACAAATACCATACTTTATTAATAATACCCAAATTTTCACAGAAATATGCCATTTTTGAAGTTCTTTGGGAAAACTACATGAACAACTTTTTTTAAGGAGTCTCATTATTGCAGAATTTGAGAGGCAACATAAATTAACTAAAACTAAGACAATTGATAGTATAACTAACTAAATGTTCTACATGGTATTGAAGAAAAACTAAATTTTCAGGGAGAATTTGGGAAAAAAACTAAAACTAAGCATTCAAGATATTTTTTTAGTATCAATAACTAAAACTAAGAAAGTCTGGAATCATTAAACCAAAACAAGGTAGGTAAACTTGGTTGTAGGGACTACCCACATCCCCAGCTGATATTTTAGCAGCTGCTCTAACCCTGTTGGAGGAATGTCATGTGCTACAGTTAATTGGTACATGTTCAAATTGTGCCTCGCGTACAATAGTCAGTTCTCAGTTCCCCCCTCCCCCCCCCCCCTTGGAGAGTAAATTGGATCGAGATACGGGCAGGTTTTGTGGTATTCTACTGAATCACTTAATTACCGCAGGTTAGGCTTATGCATGTTCGCTTAATTCAGTAAATAAATTAAGTGCTTGAATTACTTCTCTATATGTTGCAGAGGAGACATTGCTTTGGCACTTCAAATTATGTCTTAAAACTTCTTTTTAAAGTTATGTCCTTAGTCCTGTTGAAATGTTGTAGACTTATAGAAATTTTCGGCTTCGTAATTCTAGCAGGGTAAATTGGAAACTCTGTTTGGATCATTTTGAGTGAATACCAGCAATTAAACAGAGTAGTTATACCAGCAAAATACAAGACCCAATATTTCAATTGGTTCCATCATCCAGTGCAACATTGTCACCGACATATTCTGGTGCTGCTTAGTGAATATGATGAATGATATCATATAAAAGAATATTGTGGCCAGAAAATGCATGCAAACAGTGACCATTACAACCAATTAAAATGTCAAAGGTCAATATCTTACATAACACTTAAACTCACATTAGAAATGAAATATAAATTTTAAATATGAATCATGTAATTGGAAGACAATTTTTTCTATGAGCACAGCCATTTTGCATTTATTCACGTTTCTAGAGTTTCCTGAAGTTGCATTTTGGGCAATAAAGCTGAATTTGCTCAATTTCCCATGAGAACACAAATCAACAAAGAACTATCCCAGGAAAAGAAATATTGGTTGATTCATAGCATGGGTGGGACTACCAAATGGACTATGAAAGCTCAACTCCCAAGTAAAAGTAAACTGTTATGTACATTTGGTTAGATTGGTCTTACCTCCTCACTACATGCATAATCTTTGCGTTTATTTCTATCCACAGATAATAAGAAGCCTCCTAATGAAACAATTGATAGAAGAGGCAGAAGAAATGAAAATACAGATGCAGCTATTACAATATTGTACTTTGAACTTCCAAAATCACAATATCCTGTAAAAGAAAGAAAACGTTGATAACTATTACAAAGTAAAGGATTGTAAGAGAAAAGACATTTGACATTTTTACTATGAATTTCTCTTCTTAATAAATGACAATTATTTTTATATGTATGTATTGAAGGTTTTTATGAGTAATAGCACAGATAACCGTGCCCTAATTACACAGGTTACTCGTGCTATCATTTGTAATAGTAGGCCAGCTTTCCATAAAATCATTTCTTGTGTAGCTACACTTTACATCTCTATGTATTTCAAGATTCTGGGACTTCGCTTTCAACCGATGGTCTGTTGAAAATTTTTCTATAATAGGGGTACATGACATAGTCTCCTACAAAAAAATACGTAAACTCTACATTTACAAGGCTAGGGTTGCACGCATGCACACGGAATCGTACTATTTCACTTAGCTACCATGGTAGTTCCATTGATAATTTTTTTTACCAGGATTGGAAATGCCCAGTATAGCTAATACAACTGGCATTGTAACAATACGAGAGTAATAATATTTATTAAAGCTTCCTCAATATTTTTCTGCCGAGTGTAAAATGATAACTGTGACACAGAGACCGTAATATCTGCAGCACACGTCATTAGGACCTGAATCAGGAAGTTGGAGTGAGTAATGTCTTTTACTAATCTTCTAGAAGTATATTCAATAGAGAGTACTTGAAATTACTTAATAGCCTTTGCAAGAAAGTAATTGAGCATTATTCATAGATGATCACAAATGTACTTGAGTAATTAATGTTCATGATTGCTCAGTTGCATTATTGCAGTACATATGAATAATTTAAAATGAATTATTTTGTTATTTAAAGCTTTTTAATGTAAACTTTCTAGGCATATCCCGATACCATAATAATAAATACTAGCAAGTACCCCGCCACATAACGTATTGCAAAGTAAAAATGCAGTAGCACAAGTTATCTTACTCAGTTATCATTCTCTATCATTGGTTAAGGTTACATAAGTTTCCCTCTCCTAATATCTTTTTTCTGAACTATCTGAGCTATTCTTCTACCCACCTCTCTTAACTTCTGCTCTTTTTCTCGAGTCATGGAGCCCCCTTTTACTTTGTCTATCTCTCCTGCTTCTGAATTTCTGTCCTGAGAAACTTTTGTCTTTTATTTTGTACTTTAGCCTTTCTTTTGAAAACCAACCCCTGCCTTTACTCGTCGATTCCACCTGCTTTTTAGTTATTACTGCCCGCCTTTTTGCCTTCTCTTCCCTTCCATTTTAAACCTACACCCCTTACCTCGCCGATTCCATCCGCTTTTCAGTTATGATTAATCGCCTTTTACCTTCTCTTCTGTACTTTCACCTTCCTTTTTGAAACCTACGCCGCCTTCCATCGTCAATTGCACCCGCTTTTTAGAAGTAACCAGCACGTTCTATTCTAATTGTGGTGATACTTTACCTACGCAAATGAACGATGCTTTACCGAACCATACAAAATTCATGAATTATTCATGAATACACACACCATCATCGTCACCATTACTGACACACACAAGCATATTATTATATAGATAAGTGATCACAATCATAATGCTTATTACATTTACTAGTAATTACAGACAAGATTAAATTGTTATCATTAACCCTCAGTGTGCATGCGCGAGAGGGTTAGAGTAGTCGTCCTGTTTGTTTGTCTGTCTGTCTGTCACACTCTGATTTTGGCGATTACTGACAATTAACAGTTGATTTAGGTATGAACTAACTCAGGACGAAGACTAAAGACCTTTTATTGTGCTACTTTTTAATTTTGGGCTAATCGGAGAAAATGCGAAGCTTTCAACTTCGCGTATGTGGGGCTAGGCACAACGACAGTTAGTAGGCTGCCACCAGAGTCAATGTCAATGATGCCTTTTTAGCTACCCTTCCCGTTCCTGGACTACGTATAGTGGTTACAGGGGGTTAAAGCTATTAGAGACGTATCCCTACACAAAGACGACACGGATGAAACTTGCACAAAGACAAGACTGACAAAGACTGACTACTGACACGTGACACAAGACTTTTTATACAACGTGAACCACACCTACATTTGACACAAAACGATCTAAACTTCGTGTCTTACAACATATGCATCACACTTAGCACGCACAAGCACGCACACAGTTCAATTAACACTAGCTATATGACTTGCACAAAATAATAATAATACAGGATACACACATAATGCTACACAACTCATTCTAATTATAACTCATGTGCTAACACTAAATATAGTTCATGTGACAGTTCATGTGGGGGTGGCGGCTGCCACTCCCACAGCGTAGTTACTAGCTTTTATGGGCAACGCCCCTAGCGTCAAGCTCGTAAACATGTGAGCAAATAATTTCTGCAGCCAGCAATGTAGTTTGCTTTATGCTCAGACTCCCAAGTGTTACTCCAGGGAAGTTAACAGAGTTGAAAGAAGCGAAGGTTCGCGTTGAAAATGTATACAGGTGAGTGTTTCTGGCCAGTTTAGCTTCTTATCCTATGAAGACAGGATTTCACTACATGAAGTGTCATTGACAAACACAACAAAATTGTAAATATGTGTATAATGTGTTGAAAACTAGCTACATCTTGTAATTTTTTGTCAACTTTTATTATCAGGAAAGTTAAGATTTTGTTATGGTTGTCTATGGACTCTTTTCAGTTCTGTTTGGCAATGTGAATGTAGAATGATGGTCATTTTAAAATCTGTGTTAGTATGCAAACTTGAGTAATAAATACTTCAATGCCAAAACTTGCTAAATACTAAAACATTACATGTGTTGCATGTACTCTAGTGATATACTTGTTCACACAGTGATGGCTAATGTGCTTGTTAAAAAAATGGAATGGGATTTTCATGAATTAAACAACACGGTTGTAGTTTTCTGCTATAAGGGTGAGCAAAGCAACACTCTCAATAACGAGTTTCAATTGAGATTTGGGTATAATATATATATATATATATATAAATATATATGACAAAGTTAAAAGAGATCAATGCATGTCCATTCCTGGAGGCTACTTAAAAACGTAAACATTAGCGCGGGCACAAGAAGTTTAGGATAAGAATTTGAATTAATGCCAGGAAAAAAGACAAAGAGCTATGGAGACAGAAGAGGACAGATGTTCACAGGTAGGTCTTACAAACTTTGTGAAGTGCATTTTCTATTCTATTAGTGGCGGTGGTAAGTTACCTTGGTTAATGCAGCTGTTGTCATAGCTATACGCCTTGCGTAAAAGATTTGTTCTTACTTGAAAATTAATTTTACAATACTCAAGTCACTAATAGAATACAATAGAATATTTTATCTACTAGAACTCTTATGGAGAATTTTTAATGGAGGGTACTTTGGAAAGGCGGTGATAAGCAAAATCCTTCAGTTTAGTGATCCTTACTCGTCTCGGAAATTTGATTGTTTACCCCTAGAAAATCAATTGTCGTTGTGAAGAGAATACGATGTAAGTCTTGTGCTGGTATACCCATTAGCAAGTGTATATATGTGTACAAGTGTTGTGTTGCTAAAGAATAGCACAATAAATTAAACAAAAACATTCAACTAACGAAGAAGTATTAGCTATAACCGCTAGCATTCAAATTTGAATTTCAGTCAGACCAGCTCACTCGCCATTTGTGCTGCAGCACATCACTAGTTACATTTACATACGTACTATATACAATGGAGTAGAAAAAGGTGGGCCAGGGAGGCATGCGTCTTTAGGTGACCTGAATCATGCAAAATTTCTGATTTACGCTTGCCCAAGATTTGCTGCTGTACTTGATTGAGACACCTTGGATAATTAAGTAAATATATTATTCTGTATGAAATTCTATGGCAGTGTAGAAATAAATATTGCCCCTACCACTTAGTCATAAAAAAACATAAGATGACTTGATACACACTGAAATTGCTCAAGAACTTGAAGACCAAGTATTTTTGTGTTTTTTAGTTTTAACTCTTATAGCGATGTTATTCCAGTTCTTTATATTGTCATGTAATTCACCATTAAATTAACAATGCCACCTTCTTATCCCATACCAATTTTTTCAACATTCCTACCACTCTATTATAATGTAAAATAAATGTTCTCATTCATATCACATGCACTCACAATACACCTATATAGTTGTATTATATTTTATATCTGATTTCTCTGTCAGTGGAGTATTGTTAGCTGTCCTCTTTTCCATGTATTTCTTCACACTCTGTATTTAAGATTTATTTGATGCAAGAGATAGATTTTAAGAACTCATAAAACCTGATGTTCGGTAAGCTATTTTAATTTTATTAAAAAAATGTTTACTTGATAATCTTTCTAGCTCTTTTCTCCACTGTTTAGTAATTACTCTAATTGTATAATAATATTTTATTGTTGAGAGAGCAAAGCAAGTGACAGGTAACACAATTTATGCATAACCCTTTTATAACTCGAGCTACTAATTATGTAAATTAGCATACTGTCTTGATACAGCACAAACAACAAGTAATCAATCTGTCAACCTTTCAGTAATAAGCAACAGGCCTTCTAAATCAGTCTAGCCTTGGGGAAGACATAATTACCTGAACTTTAGTTATAAAAAGCTTAGTGGATGCAGGAAGACAGCACTATATTTCTTTTTCGTATACATAGTTGATTGGGTGAGTCAAGTTAGAAAATTTCAATTAAAAAAGAAAAGAAATTATGCTAAGCTCATAGCTCTAAAAACATAAGGACAAAACTTGAAAGTTTTTTATAAGAAAAAAAAAGGAATAAGGAATTAGTAAACTTTATGGAATAAAAACAATAAGTAGGCTAGTTTGCTTACCATTTCTGCTGAGCACTACTAGTTAGTAACAATTATTTTAAGCAAATCAGTTGTCTGGCCATTAAAATTTTTTTTAATATGCCTCATTGTATTTCTACTATGAGAAAACAGTGATCTAAAAAGAACCTCAAATAACAAAATTATATTCTTGATTACCCTGTAGCTGCCAACTAGTCTGACAATGGCATCAATTTTTTTTAGTTAACATGGACTATGTACGCTATTTCACTTACTAGGTATTCCAGCATAAGAAATCCATAGCGCTAATGCAGTTATAGTCAATAACATTGGTATTAGGCTGTATACAATTGTTGTCCTCATCAAAGAAGCTGAAAGTGTTATGATAAGACACATCATTTTCATTTTATATCATTGAACAACTTACTATTGTGGTAACATCTGAAGCACATAATGAAAATGAATATTCCACATCCAATGAAAAGAAATATTATTCCAAATATATAAAAAGTCACTGCAAATCCAATAAGTGCATTGTGCTGATTCTCATCCATTGCTGTGATTACATTTACATTTAATTGAAAGAATGAGATTGATGTTATTAGAGAATAACAGTTTTAACTTTAACCTGTGCCTTATATGTAACAGGCTATGTTGTAAAGCTATGCAGTTTGTGGATATTTTCTAGTATTTATTACCAGCGTTAAAATGGCATGATAAAAGGGTAGGGCTCAATTATCAAATGGAGAACAGTTAAAGCATAGACCTGTTATGTTTAATAAACGAATATAGAAGTTGTAGTATTTTAAGTTGCATAATCATCACCAAAAGAAGGATTAAATCTTTAAAAAATAAATGAACCATTCACTTCAGAAATTAATATTGAGAAATTGAAAGAAAAATTAAATAGCATGAAATTTGTTGGTAAAAGAGTGATCTTTGATATTTATGTTAAAAAAATGTTTAGCAAATCATCAATATTATTTCTTACAATCTGTGATGATTAACCAAATTATGCAAACAAATAAATGCACCTTGTAGTGGACATTTATTATTAACTTGTGGAAATGGTAACAGTGTTGCTATTATTTAATATCGCTGTTGTTTTATAGCTATAAGAATTAATTAAGTTAATTAAGCAGTGATAAGTATTTCAAAACAGAAGATACAAAAAAAATAACAAAAGAATATATTTCAAATTCGGTCTAAAATGACTAGTCGTCTATATCTCTACAAGAACTTTTAATATCGAGGAACTACTGCATAATACTTGTGTACTAGCCAATATGCTATACTTGATGATTTAAGTAATTTCTGTGTGTCTCTGTGTGTCTTCAAAACTGTTTTTTATGGCACTTAATTCATACATAAATTGTTGGAGTAAAATTTATTGGACAACTTACTTTTTGAATAGCTTGTTCTTATAGAAATCTTCAAATCCTCATAAGTTGCATTAAATTCAAACAAGTACATTTCTACTTGACTTAAATCCAACATAACAGAGTTCTCCATCATTTTGTTTCTCATTATGTTGGAAGTATCAGGTGTGAAGTTAATAGAGCATGTTTCATTAATCATTGCAGAGCAGCTCACATTTAGCATACAGTCGTCTTCAGTTAGAGAATAATTCATGTAATTACTAAGAGAGGAGCCTAAATATGAATATAATCATCATCATCTCAACATTTATAAAGCTGCTACTTACTAATATTAGATGAACTGCCAATATCCAATACTGATATCATAACTTCATAGAAAGTACTTGTATAATTGGCCACAGGAATGACTTCAACACACTTTTGCATGTAACATTGACAATTAATAATGTTTAGGACTTGATTTGTGTCTCCATTTAATTCAATTGTAAATTCAGTCATATTTTCATTGGTGATCTGCTAAAAATATTATACAAAATAATTTTTAAGTAATCATATTCATAATTGTCTAACATTTCTTTAAAATTACTCCTATTAACATTATTATATTCCTGGTGTATAACAGTGTAGTACTGTGCTAGCTACAAAAAAAACCGGTCAGTGGATGGTTTAAAGTTAAGTGAAAAGATTATTTAGTACTTACCACATTATTCCATTCAGCAATAACTTCATTTAATTTATCATCAGCATAAATCAATGTTAAATTTGGCTCCAAATTGATATCTAAATTACAATATCATTACTGCATCATTGTTCAAATAAAAATGATTACATTACAATTACAATAAAATGAAACGTACTAAAAAGTGTTTCGAGGCTTGCGTTAATTAAACTATTAATCTATTACACTGTAATTTAGGAATAAAATTTTGATTAGAATTGGCCTATTAAGAAAGTGAAGCCAGTCCCTCAAGTATTGCAAGATATTGTTTTGCTGACAATTGTAACTGGTAACTTTATTTATTTAATTAACAATCAGCATGTATGATATTCACTGTTCAGCAATTTGTGTTGGTTTTTTATACCTGTCTTCGCAATAAATTTGTGGTACATTCTATATAGCTTCAAAAAATTCAATATAACGTAAATATAGAACGAATCACCATGAATAAGTTTCACTTTAGACTGTTCTGAATGTTTTTGCCCTTGAGTAGTAAATGTATCTAAATTTAGCCTGCATCCTTAGCTTTGTTTAGATATAACTAAACAGGATGGTGAAATGTGTGAGTTAATGTATTATTTAGCTAATATAATTTACTCAGGTAAATGGTAGTTAGCTTTACAGGTGAGATTGTCTTTGCATCTACTATTACAAAACCTCCTTGTTAAAGTTAGACCCTTTTTTAAATTAATAGTAAATAATTTTTATGCTACAATAGAATTCAGTGCAGACCACGTCAAAATTTAATTGGAACAACAATTACAAATAAAATTACTAAACATCCATTGTATATAAGATTATTGTATTAGTTCATAATACAATATATTCATTAAAATGTACCACTCGTATAAAAATAACAACAAACTATTAACTTACTGGAAGAAAATTGTATTTCATTGCTGCGAACAAAATCTGATCCACAAGATATTGAGGTGACAATTGGAAAGTTTAAATAAAGTTGTAAACTTAAAGTTACATCTAACCTATCCACATTTCTTCGTAAACTTGTGATAGTAGCAGTATAGTTACTGAGATTTTGATGAACTTCTATGAGGCTACCCATATAGTATGAATAATGGAGCACTGAGGTTCCATCAATAGACCATTGTAGGACATCATTACTAATATTTAGGGAGCAACTTCCCACATTCAGTTTCAGTGGAATATTGTTTCCAGTACACACAAAAGTGTCCTTCAGGTGAATGGATTTCTTTAATTGATACTTTATTCCTATTAAGTAAACAAAATAGTTGTACGAAAGTAGATACAATGAAATACCTGATTTAAACCTTAACCCTTTCACTGTTTATTTATTTTTCCAGGAATTTAAACAACTAAATCAACATCACAATTTTTTTTTATATATCTGGATATTATTTTCATAAAGCCACTCACAACTATATATTTACAGAAAGCTGTGGACCTATGATAATAAACATAATAATGTGGTTTTGGTTCCCTAGCAAACTAAGTAGCAAGTTTTTACACGTTTGTTGTTTGAATTTTTAAACCAATTTTCATGAAAAAGAATCTATTCTCTTATTTTTTCCAATCATATATACAGTATTTTAAGGTATAAAATAAGGCTACTGTGGGGCCGGAATAGGCCAACCCAGCATTTACAAACTCACACACTAATTATATTCATAGTCATGCCACATTGTAGTAGTAATTGATACTTCTGGGATTACCAGCTGAGCTGGACTCATTGTTCACTGTCTTTGTGTAAAGGTGGGGGGCCCCCTCTACCCCTCATCTACCTACTCCTATATAGTCACTGAGCACTGTAGATTCTTTGTCCATTTGACCAACTGAGCCTGTTTGTGTTACTGCATGTCTCTTAATATAACTTTAACAATTATTAATTGACCAACTGTGGGATACTAGCAAGGCCTGTCAGTGGAACTGGTGGCAGTCAACCTTATCGAACTATCAGAGGATACTAGGCACCACACTTGGTAGCAGCGGTGGAGGAAACGAGCCAGCCATTGAAAAACTAAACATTGCTACACTTAAACATTGTTTTGTGTTCTCCCTATTTTTTCATATATCATTTTACTTTGCCTCTTTCCTTTTTGTTTTCACCTCTTCTATTTTTGTAGATCACCTTCAGGGAGCTGTCTTGCAGCCAGTTGCGGATGCCTGTGGGGAGGGAGACAAGGAACACCAAAAAGACAGAAAAAGGACAGCAGTCACAGAGAATAGAAGAAAGCCAAGGTGGGGAATTCCAGAGTGTTGAGCAATTACAGGGTTTCGTAGATTTGTCGGGAGATAGGTGTGGAAGTTCTCGTGTGACTTTGGAGAGTAGTACACGTAGTTTGGGAAGTATTGTTGCTGTTGTGGAGGATAGAAGGGATACAGAATCTAGTGAGTGTGCTAGTGGAATTACTGGAATGGCTACTAAAAAAGTATCTGAGAAAGGGGACCCTCCAGACACGTTGCATAAGATGTTGGAACTAATGACTAGTCTGTTGACAGAGCAAGTTAAGGATCGGGAATTAGAAAAACAGAGAAGAGAACAAGAAAGGAAAGAGAGAGAAGTGGAATTAGTTACCAGAGAGCGAGAACAGAAAAAATGGGAGGAGCAATTAGCACAAGAGCAAACTAGAGCTAGAGAAGAAAGAGAGGCACTAGAAAGGTAGCGGAATGAAAGAGACGATAGGTTAAGGGAAGCAGCTAAAAAAGACAAACTTGTGGAGAAAATAGCAATGTATCGAGATGGAACTGAGATAGAAATTTTTCTCAATAGCTTAGAAGCAGAACTTGCTAATGCTGGAGTCGAATTAGATGAGTGGAAAACTATTCTTTTAGCCAAGATAACACCTAAGTGCAAAAATCTTGTGCTAGATCTCTTACAGAATCCAACAACCACTTACCTGGACATAAAAAACAGACTTTATAACAATGTTGGCATGTCAAAGGCTAGCACTGGTTCCAAACTATGGGTGAAGGATGCATCTGGGAAGTCTGTGCGGGAAGTTGTATGGTCGGGTACCTTGTTGTTGGAAAGACTGTTTTCTGGATGTGAGAGTGTGTATGACTGTATAATAGAGATCATGAAAGCCTTACTCAGACAGGTCCTCAGTGAAACAGAACAAGCAGTCCTAGATAGCAAGATGATTAAGTGCAAGCAGGATCTGATCGAAGCTGGGGATGCAATTGATACGATTATGGATGGGAAAAAGTTGGGCCATAAGAAAGATTTGAGTAATTCCAAACACTTTGGGACCAGCAACAGTGGATATAGACATTACACCAACCCTCACCCTGCTCAAATAACCTGTTTTAAATGTAACCGTCAAGGTCACAGAGCAATAGATTGTAGATCACGATTCCCACAACAAAGGCCATACCCAGGATACACTTCCTACACCCAGCCCAAATGCTTTACTTGTGGTCAGTTAGGTCACAAAAGTCCTGAATGTCCTAAAAATATGAAGGAGGATGATCAGCCAAAAAACAATAATCAACTTGTGATGAAAAATAGCAGGGGAGACAAGAAAGCAAATGTTGTGGTACTAGATGAACATAACAATGTGGTTGAAGCAGCTGTTAATGGGAAGGAAGTGACTGTGATCTTAGATACAGGAGCTCAAATTTCAGTTGTTCCAGCCAGTTTGGTAGAAAGCACTCAATACTTAGATGAGTTGGTAACAATTCAAGGAGTCTCTCATGACAAGATTGTAGCTGATGTAGCAACTGTAGCTTTTAAAATTGGTAACACTCTGGTACAGAAAGATGTAGCAGTTGTCCCTGACCATCTTACTAGTGGGTGTGTCCTGTACTCAATAGACATTGTGAATGATGAAGACCATAGATTACTGGAGGAATATAGAAAAGCAAAAAAGGAAAAATCCAACCCAGTGCTGCAGGTAGATAGAGTTACAACCCGTAGTCAAGCTAAAAATAACCAGACAGAATCCGAACAGTTAGCAAAAAGAGAAGTAGCTGATGGGGGAGTAGCCACTAAACTTGATAGCTCTGTAGCACAGAATGGGAACCAATCCTTATTACATGATGTATGTGAAAAAAACAGGAAGGAGGCAGTGGAAAGTGGTGCAGTAGGGGAGGATGTGCAGGTTGAGGAAAGTGAGTTGGGGAAAAGGGAAGAGGAATTAAAGGATGGTTTAAGAGAAGAGTGCTTAGGTGTTGAAGAGGTATTGAGCAGAAGTACGGAAGTAAGAGATGAGGAATTGGCAGAGTTAGTTGGGTTACCTAATGTGAGAGAGGGAAGTGAAGTGGATGACTTAAGGAGAGAAATAATGGAAGATCTGTCTTTAGAAAAATGCAGAAATCTAGCAATGAGCGGTGAGATGGGTTATTATTGGCTGAAGGGCATATTATTTCACAGGATTACTGACATTGATAGTGGCACATCAGATAGGATTGTACTTCCCAAATGCAGAAGAGAAAGAGTATTGAGACTATCACATGATGGGCTTGGACACTTGTCCACTAAGAAGGTTCGGCATTTCTTGAATGCTCGTTTTACTTGGCCGTACATTGCAAGGGATGTTGAGAATTATTGTAGATCATGCTTAAGATGCCAACAAACTAACAAAAGTAACAATAAGAAATCACGAATGGTTCCCCGGCCTGTCATTAATGTTCCATTTGAGAGTGTTGCACTGAATATAGTAGGTCCATTACCAAAAAGGGTTCAAGGTTTCTTTTAACATATGTCTGTTTAGCCTCACGATGGCCTGAAGTTGTTCCCTTAAAAGGAATTACAGCTGAAAAAGTTGCAGAAGCATTAGTAGAAATTTTTGCTAGGTGGGGCTTACCATTGAAAATCCTTACTGATCAGGGTACTCAATTTACGGGGAAAGTCATGAAAGCACTTGCTGAGATTTACCACATTGAACTGTCATGCACAACCCCATACCACCCTCAAACTAATGGGTGTATTGAGAGATTACATGGTACTCTTGAGTCTCTCTTAAGTAAGGCCAACACAAGAGGGTTAGACTGGGAATCCTTCTTACCCTTGGCTGTGCAGTGTTTGAGAGTTTGCCCGAACAGAGATACAGGGTTTTCACCAGCTGAGTTGGTCTTGGGTCATAACATTCGAACACCCTTGGACCTGTTATATGATGGATGGGCAGATGATAGTTGTGGGGGCATGGAATTAGGTGAGTGGGTGGACAGTTTGCGGGAACGATTGGAAATGCTTTGGGATTCGGCAACTGATATTGGGTTGAAAGAGAGAGAGAAAAGAGAAGAAGCTTACAACAGAGGGAAAATAGTGAGAACTTTTGAAGTAGGGAATAGAATTTTATGTAGGATACCAGGTATGATAGCAAAATTGCAGGACTCTTGGGAGGGTCCATATGAGGTGTTAGAGAGGCTAGGGCCAGTCAACTACAAAGTCAGAGAAGAAGGAGAACAGCAGAGAACTAAAGTGATTCATGTGAACAATGCAAAACTGTATGTTGAAAGGGAAGAGTTTGTGGGGAAAGTTACAGTTTATGCAGAGGAAGGTGACTTATTTGAGAGTGGTGTTGTGCTAGGAGACACTAAATGTGCAGAAGTTAACGAGGGTGATTTAGGAAACTTGTTGAGGGAATTCAATGATGTGTTGTCCGGGAAACCAGGAAACTGTGGACTAGCTAAAGTGAACGTTGAAGTAATGGAAGATGTTACGCCAATAGCCCAGAACCCCTACAGAATCCCTAATAAGGTAAAGGATGGGGTGCAGGAAGAAATAAAAACTTTGTTACAGGAAGGTATCATTGAAGAAAGCTCTGCCCCATGGGCAAGCCCACTAGTCCCCATTGTCAAACCCAATGGAAAGATCCGTTTATGAGTTGACTTCCGTAAGGTTAATCAGGTCACACAGTCTGTTCCATACTTAATGCCACAGTTAGAAGATATATTGGAGAGAGCAGGTAATGCAAAGGTTCTCTCCAAGATTGATTTGGCCAAAGGATTTTACCAGCTGGTAGTGGATGAAACAAGCAGAGATGTTACAACATTTTGTAGCCCATATGGAAAATATCGTTTTAAGCGTTTACCTTTTGGACTAAAAAATGCTCCAGCCCATTTTCAGGCCACCATGGAGTTAGCACTTAAGGAATGCATGGATTGCTGTCACACATATATTGATGACATACTAGTTTATTCAGAAGATCCTAGCCAGCACTTATCTGATGTGAGGAAAGTACTCATAGCTCTTAGAAAGGCAGGCTTAACAGCTAGACCTGAGAAATGTAGCTGGGCTAGGAAATATTTGGTTTATCTTGGTCACCTCATTGGGAATGGGAGAGTGGCAGTTCCTCAGGATAGAATTACGGCATTGAAAAACTACAGAAAACCCAAAACTATTAAAGATTTAAGAGCCTTTTTAGGAACTGTAGGGTTTTATCGCAAATTCATCAAAGATTTTGCCAAACACTCATCATACCTCACTCCGTCAACCTCCCCAAGGGCTCCAAGGCTGGTCTGCTGGACAAAACCCATGGAGGAAGCTTTCAGGTATTTATGTAATTCTTTGTGCAATAATGTTGTTTTATGTGTACCGGCAGAGGCCGACGATTTTGTTGTTCACATAGATGCCAGCCACAGAGGACTTGGAGCCACCCTGCTAGTGAGACGCGAGGGAAAAGATATACCAGTAGCATTTTATTCCAGACAATTGAGAGGAGCAGAATCAAGATATTCGGCAACGGAGTTGGAGGCATTGGGGTTACTGGAAGCAGTTCGTCACTGGAGCCACTATTTGTATGGACAAGAATTCTGTATCTTTACTGACCACAAAGCTCTGTGCCATCTCATGACGTCACCAAAACTTAATAAAAGACTCCGTGGGTTTGCATTGTCACTCCAACCATACAAGTTCACTGTGCTGTACAAGCCGGGAAAAGAGAACCTTGACGCAGATGGTTTATCTCGCCAATCATGGGATGACTACAATAACTCTGGGGGAGAAGATGAAGATGGATCGGACAACACGTTTGAAGTTATGAACGTCTCGGCCCCTCTATTAGAGAAGCCCAGCCCCTTCAGGGGTGGGGCTGAGCTTGCGGGGGGAGATGTGGGGCCGGAATAGGCCAACCCAGCATTTACAAACTCACACACTAATTATATTCATAGTCATGCCACATTGTAGTAGTAATTGATACTTCTGGGATTACCAGCTGAGCTGGACTCATTGTTCACTGTCTTTGTGTAAAGGTGGGGGGCCCCCTCTACCCCTCATCTACCTACTCCTATATAGTCACTGAGCACTGTAGATTCTTTGTCCATTTGACCAACTGAGCCTGTTTGTGTTACTGCATGTCTCTTAATATAACTTTAACAATTATTAATTGACCAACTGTGGGATACTAGCAAGGCCTGTCAGTGGAACTGGTGGCAGTCAACCTTATCGAACTATCAGAGGATACTAGGCACCACAGCTACCTATCTGAAGAAATTTGGTAGAATATTCTAACGATTCATTAAAAATTATAAAGACTTTTTAGGGCAACTATAATTACTAAATAAATGAAGCACCAAAGAGATGTGAACCCTTAGCACCACTATACGCTAGCTAGTTACAAAATCAATTCTGAGACCAAACGAATAGTTTATTAGGTCATTCTAAATAAGTATCAAGCAATAAAAACGATAGCTGTAAATGATGTCTTTATTAGCTTAACATGCAAGAGACACTCATCGGTGCTTACACGACTATGACGTGATGATAGAGTGCGTTATAAACAAAAGCTAGTGGCTACATAGAGCTGACAGCTCCCAGTTATAAACAATCAGCCAAAATTTAAAAAGTAGCACGAGTCAATTTGAGTAAGTTCATACCTAAACTATTGATGTGCTTTAGCACAAATGGCAAGCGAGCTGGTCTACCTGAAATTATATTTGAATCCTAGCAGCCTACATTTGCTATTCTTTAGCAACACAATACTTTTACACACACCCACATACAAACTTTTTCACTGGATAATACCAGCACAAGATGTGCATTGTATTCTCTTCGTGGCTTAACTACTGGACAACAAATGACACGGGTAAAGTTTGATAAATCAAAGGATTCTGTTTCGTCTATTATACCAGAGCTATAATAGATAAAGCATTGTATTGTATTCTCTTAGTGACTCCACTATTGAACAATAGACTATTCAAGGAAGAACCAATCTATTACGCAAGGCATTATAGCTTTGACAAACAACGCATTAACCAAGTTAACTAACTTATCACCTCCATTTATAGAATAGAAAAAGGAACTTTGCTAAGTTTGTTCTGCAAACATTAGTTCCCTTCTTCTCTTAGCTCTTTCCAATTTTTTGTGTTTTAAATAGCCTCCGGAGGCAGACACACATTGACCTCTTTGAACTTTACCATACCAAACTTTCAATTGAGACTAGCTAGTGAGAGTCTCGCTTTGCTCGCCCAAGAAACGGTTAATTATCGTATTCTCCATAATCAGAGCATGAGAGACAGACAAACCGACAAGCAGATCAACAAACAGACAACCAAACAGGATGACAATTATAATCCTCTCTCACATGTGTGCTGAGAGTTAAAACAAACCAGTCAATGTAGTAGTGTTTTTTATTAGTTATAGCTAAACATCACATCATCTTCACACTGTCATGTAAGTTTGATTTAGTATTATATAAACTTGAGATTTAAGTGAATACCCTCACAACTTTTAATAGTCATGTGCTTGGGCAATAAATACGTATGGGTGCATTAGTAATTATAAGAATGCTACAACAAATGTATTATTACATAATCAGACATGCATTTTATAAGGAATTGGCTAGAGAAGCGAGTAATAATTAAAGGAAGAACAAACGTTACAAGTTATAAAATGAAAAACAAGAATTTGTTGGGGACCAAGAAATGCTTTAAATCACTACACTTGGCTATTAGATGACAAAATACAGAGAGGGACACATTTATGGGCATATAATTTGCCAATTGTCAAATTGTGAAATTGATTTCTACTCAATTCAATGCGCTGCTATATACTGTGCTTTACTATAAAAAGCTTGAGGTGAGTAGGGCTGAAGCTCAGAGTGAGCTTTTTTTTTACCTCATACATGTGGCTAAACTTGGACATTAATATGACAATATGTGCTTAATTAGTTGCAAATTCTTAAATACAGTTACGCTAACCATAATCCTCCACAAATAATGGCTATAAGAAAGGCAGAGAAGCAGGATAACACAAAGGCAAAGAAAAAAGTAAGCAGGTGAGAAATAGTTGATTGATGTCACTACTTTTTATGGAGAAGTGACAGAAAATACACAGAAAGGACAGAGATACTGAGGAGCAGGAGAGATAGACAAAGCGAGGAGAAGGGAATCCATAATTAGAAAAAGAGGAATAAGAAAAACTGGGTTAGCTCAGGAAGAAAAGGAGCTGGAGAGAAAAATCATGGATAAAAATACTTTACATGCCACTGTACTCCTAATTTGCAAAACTTAGTACATCAGGCGCCACTGTGGCAGGTCACTTGCTAATTAATTGAATTGCAGCTAAGCTAACTTGCTCTCCTTTATACTGAAATAATGCCACTAATTACAGTGATCACAGTAGTGTAGCTTTTAATAATTAAACTGAACAATAGTTTAAAATATACTACTACCTGTATTGCAAATATACTTTCTTAAATATCAGAGAACTTCTACTGTGTCAGTTAATATTTTTACATATAGAGTTAGTTGGACTATTCATTTACCACTTACCATCAACTTGCAGTTTCATAGGAATTATTTTGCTGCTATTAGTATCTGTTGATTGACACCAGATACTAGATATGTTTAGTTTAGTTGTTTCTAGTACATCAAAAGATAATGTTGTATTAAAATTAAAGAACAAATCTCCATTCATAGAGTCACGAGTTACTGCAGTATAGTAATCTGTGACACCTTCTAATGTAATTTCATTGTATGGTGGATTAAGTTCAGCATTTCCTCCATCATTTCTTGCAAATGTTACTTCTGATCCATTGGGAAACTCAGCAAACCAAAACAAGTTTCCCTCAGGTACAGAACCTGTGATACATGAAATCAGTTCCACACATTTTCCCTGGCCATCATCTTGGGTAGATCTTGATACAATGTCGGTCGAAGCTAAAAAAATAATAATATTTTGAATTCAATAATGAAGTTATATCACAAACAATACAAGGGAATCAAATAAAAGCCTTACAAATGAAACACACTGTAGTCTTGAGTACAAAACACAAATTATTCATTAAAAATGGAATGCCTTTGAAAATACATTTATGCCTACCTATAAACACTTCTTGAGATGGATACATAATTTAAATTAATTAGATACCTACACTGTAAAAATTATAGCGTGAAAACCCACCAAATTCACACCAAACTGGTGGTGTGAATGCCCACCACCTATACATAGTGTGTCCTTCACACTTTCTTCCTGAAATTCACACTCAATGGAATAGCATGGACCCTTTACCGAACATTAATTATATTCATGTGCTGGCAAAAACCAATGCTATTATTATTGTAATCTATCTTATAAATGTTTTGTACAACGGGTGTAGGGCCGTAGGCAGCTGGTAGGGGGCAGCTAGCTACTGCTAGGCTCTCTAGCTGTCCTTTTAGCTAGGCCCATCTACCCAGGTGTGGTTTGCTCTGGGCTCAGGGATCCTAGGGCTCACGTGCATGCAGTGTTTTTTGTGCATTCCTGCAACAAGTACGCCTTCTGAAAGGCTATTCTCCACAGCAGGGCAAATAATTAATTATAAAAGAGCTTGTTTGGACCCTGACAATGTTGACATGCTGTGTTTTTTAACTGAAAACTTACCTTGATTTTTAATTACCATTACATATCATAATCAGCCGATTAATCGATTAATCTTGATTCTTTACTTTATGAAAATCGATAATTGCCAATACCCAATTATAGTAATATTCGCACAGCCCTAACACTTGTGTGCTAGATAAGAGAGTTGACTAAGACTTTAGTCTTTAGTCGTCTGATTAATGAAATCTGGGATTATACCAATCTCTTTTTGGAAAAAAATGTTGATATGTAATACTAGAATCAATGTAACTTAAAATAATTCAGCATTAATGTAAGTATGAGTTCATAGTGATTGTGGTGAGAATTCACGCTAAATTTGGTGTGTACTTCACACCCAAACGATGAGGTGTGCGCATCACACCATATTTTGGTGTGACTATTGTTACAAGTGATTCACGCTTAATTTGGTGTGAACTACACACCTTTTGGTTTACAGTGAGGTATAAAATGTACACATCTTAAATATTGTACCTAATCCAGGTTCAGATCCAGTGCTAACAACACAGATGGGCCCCAAACATTATAAGGATGAAAAGCATAAGTTAGCACACATTTTTTTCAGGGACTGATTCACCTCAGATTTGTATAATTTTTCAATAAACTGGGTCGAATAAAACAATTCAAATTAAAACTCACAGCATCTGGTAACTGATTATGCATTGTTGCAGTTATGCTTATCTTACACTATATGAATCATGGATAAAAATACCTCCATAATCCTTGTGATCTCCATAATATGTAATTATCCTCCCGCCCCCCACCCTTGGAAAAATTCCTGAAATAAACTCTGTACTATATGATAGAAGGTTAGAAGTGTTCAAAAACAGAAGTTTGCAAATATATAGTGTGTAAAGTCATTGCTTGCTCTATACTGCAGTGCTATTGCATACAAGTAAAAATGGGTGGGGTTAAAACCGAAACATTAATCATAGCAAGACTGTACTTCTTAGTTAATGTACTATTTAGTCAATATTTTTTGTAAGACTGTGAGGCAGCACTTATTATAATATTTCGATATGACAATTAAAACCATTATCAACTGGTTATCAAAAATACTTTATACCGTGATTCTATTGTATGAAGAGCTTAACCCTTTTCACCGTAGGATTTATTTAGACATTTTGAAAAAAATTATATAAAATCAGGACTATAAAATGGTTCATAGCAACCATAGAAAAAAAATGTCTTTATAAAATATACATTACAGAAAAAATGTTTATGTTGCCTAGCAACCAAGGTGTGGTAATTACCACTTGTAAACCATAACATGAATATAATTATCTTGTAAACCACGACAATGAATAACGTTATTTTGAACTCCAGACTGGTTCAAGCCATGAATATTATTTAGATAATTCCAGTATAAAAAAAATGTAGTAGACCTATCTTTCTAATCATCATTCTTCAAACAGGTTATTATTTCTATAATAGACCAGTAATCAGTAATGTTGATGTGAATTTGAGATGATATGTGTTTATAAAATATTGAGCATGAATAACCATGAAGTACAAAAAATGAATAACTGAAAATTGTGCATAAACTATTAAATATTGTGCATGAGTCGTTACAAAATATAGATTTAAAAAATATGGGCAGTTAGTTTCATGAAGTGAAGTCTACAAGGGTGTGATACTTTTGAAACAGCTTCTTTCAGATGATACACATAAATGCACTTTGCAGTACTCACATTGAACACGAGACTCATGGTGATTCCCAACAGCAGTAAGCCCCTTATTTTTTCTTATGATAACTGACAGCACAATTCCCCTTTCTATCTGCATGCTTAGGCCAGTGACCTAAATTTACATTCAGTCTATCTAGCTGAAGATATTCAGTAGCAGTACTACTTGAGCTAGCAAAACAGCTCATTGGTAGCTTCTCTACAAGTTGTCGTAGTGCTGGTCGTCCACGATCTGTTACTGCTGCCTGAATTGATTGTTCTTCCACGCCCCTTTCTACTACTAAGCCTTGTACTAACACACCTCCTTCCCTTATTCCTCTTCCGCCCCTGCAAGGCCTTGCTTTTACTGTTACTCGCCTATCTCTCCCTATCCCTCCTCGTACATGCCACCTACTTCCACTAACACACTGTTGAGAAATGTCTGATACTGCTCCAGACCCTTGAGAAGTGACATCCATAGTAGATGAAGGACTGAAGTCTTCAACGGATGATGGAAGATGGAAACTCCCTTGACTTGCTTGAGCATCCATGTCAATTGACTCCGTCTGTAAAGTTACAATAGATTCCTGTTCAATGTATTCTTGTGCATTCTTTCACTCTCTCCCTATACATGTATATATTTTTTATTGATTATTATATTGACTTGCAACCAGCTATTTTGCATGTTACTTACTATAACACCTAAAAAGTATTGTTTGACTATATTTAATATAGCTAGGGTTGGGCGATATTGGGTTATTCCCATCACGGTACGATATTAAAAAATTAATTGCGGTGTGAGTAACTAACAACTATTTTTTTAAAGTGTATAAATAAGAGAATTGTCATTGTCAAAATAATGATAGAAAAAGTTTTTTTTCAGCAAGTATTTTAGTTATAAGTTGTTATTCAAGAAAATGAGCATGTTGACTTTTTCAGGGTTGAGGTTTCCTCTTAGGGAACTCACAATATGGCCACTTGAACTGAAAAGCCGCTCAGAAGGACAAATCAGAAGCCTGACTTCACTGTGAACCTTGGGGTGTTTGTTCTTTAGGTGCGATAGCAAGTTCAAAGTGTTCCCAGTAGCCGCCCTAACTTGCACGCCGCAAATTCGACAAACAGGATTGTCCTGTTGGCTGCCTCCACCATTATCATCCGCGATTAAACTGAAATACTTCCATACAGCCGATTTTGTACCGCATTTCTCGGTAAGTTGCTGTCCAGACGCCATCACTAAAAACGGTAAAATACAGCTGGAACTCTATGCATTGCGCATGCGCAATTTATCACGGTATTTCCCGCGTTACTCGGTATAATTTCTTTTATCGTACCGTGACTAAATACCGCGATACCGCCCAACCCTAAATATAGCTACTACATTTATTTTACTACTCTATATTTACCTGAAACATCCAAGTTGGCTCCAGTAGTGCTACTAGGCTGAACTTCCACTTCACTACTCAGAGTTGCTAGCTCAACTGTGTCCAAATGCTGCTGCCCAGCACAAGCAAATATTCCTTCACCCTCCTCGTCGCTAGTTTCATTCTCAGAAAGACCGAAGTCGTCGTCGAATAAGTACTGAATGACTTCGTCGGCATCCATTCTCTCTCCTGCGGTCAACGCGTGCGGTCAATTTAAAAATTCAAATTTACTTTTCCCTTTACCCCCTAGTTACCGACAACACAAAATTTGCCTATTTAGGGCGTTATTAAGGGTGCTGGCACATAGCAACGCACGTGCACTGTTAATTGACCCAATTGAGCTGCCAAACCACGGAGTAGTAGCCTGTGGTTTGGCTTAAAAAAATACGTGTACACAATCCCGCCTAAAACCTCAAAAATTATAGTTGGCGATTTCGTGGCTTTTTGCGTAAACAAAGCAGAGGCTCTTGGCCTTTATTTAATTGTGGTTGGTATGGCTAGCAGAGCATGCACAAAGAGGAAGCAACAGCTTTCTGCAGCAAGGCAGAAGAAAAGATGCTACTCCAGTAGAGGTACCTATAGCAAAACATGATAACATTGACATTTGAACATCATACTTACATAATACAATCTGTCAACAGTCATGTTTTGAATCATTCTAAATATATATACTTAATAAATATATTCATGTAGTGTATGGCACACAAAAAAAAGAATGGTGCATGGCTGTATATCATAAAAAATTAATAAATATTTTTGTTTTTAGTCTAAAATTTATTGATTTTTTCAAAGTCAGCATAAAATTACACAGTTTTTTTGATAAATCTGATGTACAGTCTCATCTATAATATTGTACAGATCCCGAGTTGGTTAGTCATGATGGAGGTGACAGAAATCTGTCTGTGCCCTCCAGCGCAGGTCCATCTGTGTCCCCCAGTGCAGGTCCATCTGTGTCCCCCAGTGCAGGTCCGTCTGTGCCCCTCAGCGCAGGTCCATCTGTGCCCCTCAGTGCAGGTTCGTCTGTGCCTTCTGGCTTATGTCCATTTGTACCAGCACAAGCAGTTTCCAGCACTGATATTCCTGGGCTGACTGATAGTGAGTATGGCACCACCATCTGCAAGTTTCATGTTCCTGAGGCAAAGCCGGCTAGTTTTTCCGGACTCCACCAGAAAATTATTGGAGTTGACATTGAAAGTATAAGCTACTAGTGATGTGCTTGAGCACAAATGGCGAGCGAGCCTAAAGACTATACTATTTTGACTTCTAACACTGAAAATAAGGTTCAGTTTTTAAATTTCGCATACACGGTAAAGGGATTTCAGTGCCATAGTAACAACTCTCTGCAACTGCTTGCAATGAAGGAAAAAACAACAACAAAACAATACACGTTATTTAAAAGTTTTCTTTGTGATATGACAATGCTTTGACACAACTGGACATGCACCTACACAGACTTACCTTCGCAGTAGTCTAGTGTACAATGTATTTTCAAGTAAATACTGTTGCGCACGGCTTATAATCATGACAAAGAGCGCATTGACTTACCACCGCCACTAACTCGAATAGAAATGGAAGTCCCTTAAGTTTTCAAGTTGTAACTGCACCCACAAAAGAATTCAAAAAGGTAAACAATTCAATTTCTAGGGTGATACGGGTACTGATCGATAAACCAGAGGATTCTGTTTAGTGCAATTTGGGACGGGGTCGACCACGTAACTAACACATAAACGCGAGGGTCAAAGTACAAAATGACATACATACGTCCATACATATATACAAATAAATAAATAAATAAACATCCCCGATTTTCGATTGTGTTACCCCTATAAGTGTCTCGCTCGCTACGCTCGCTCGCCAATAATGAGATTATTCATTATTATTATTGTTATATCGTTACTATTATCATTATTATCATTATTATTACTACTATAATAATAATAATATTATTATTATTATTATTATTATTATTGTACTACATACTACTATTGCTATCACTGTTGTTTTTACCTTACAGAGCTCTTCCCGATGTACTGGCACTTGAGAGAGTTTTGCTGCATCCATCACTGAGTGGCTGTTTTAAGGGACTCCTCAGATGCAACTGAAGAAGTGGCTTTCCCAAAAGACTAACCAGCAGCACTCACCAGGTCCTTAGGAAAACCCAGTGTCACACCAACACAAGCCAAGAAGCTGGTTACTAAGGGCTTCGACTGCCTATCACTTCTCCACCGAACCAGCCGTACTAAGGACGACTTTCATGAGGGCCTGAAGAAGAGGGGAGTCAGGAGCAAGCCGCTCGGCGAGAAGCTGTTCAAGGTGCTCAGTTCCCGCTGAGTCTGCTGCCCCAGCTGTTCGCCGCCTTCTCCATTCGTTGTTACCGTGTTTCATTAATTTTTTCCAAACCGGCTCTTCTCAGAGCCACTCAATAACGAAAGATTTCGTTGACAGCAAAGTGCGCGTATTCCTTAACCGCCCGAAAGGGCAGGGCTGTTATGGAATAAAGTATGCGTACCATTACTTCTAGCTCCTGCAAGCTATTTCTTGCCAAAACTACAGAATGACGTATCAGAGCCGTTCTAAATTTGGAACAGAGTTACACAAGACTACGACAGATAAAGTTACAGAGAGAGATTACGTAATAAAGGTACACAATGGAAGTAAAGCGTCAAAGTTTGTCATGAAAGAACTACTGCAGTGCATAATTAGAAAAGTAAATTGTGAATCGGAAAAAGCTTCTGTAAATTTGTTGGGCTTGAGCTCCAAGGTCTGTAGAATGCTGAAACGGGCGCTGTAGCCTTGAACTGCCAACTGTAGCTCCCTCTGTAGGGTGTGAAATTGGAGGGCTCATGCCTTCTGTGTTCTTGTCATAGGAGTCCAATTTCAGGTAAGCTTGCTTCTGGAAGGGTTCACTTCACAGTCCGCTGTATAGAGTGGGCAGCAAAGAATAGAAAGTATATAAACTTGGGCCATAGCAACATAATTGATTTCGCTAATGTGTTTGCGTGGGCGGATACGTAGGCGGTGTGCCAGCACCCTTAAAGCTTTTCATTTTGCGTACTTTGAGACCAAATTTAGGATCGGATCGCGAGCGGTTGAATTTTTATTGGTAAAAGTGCCATATGGCGCTATTGGGATTAATAGGTACATAATTGCAGCTATGCCAAAAAGCATGCATCATTATTATTATCAATTTGCATATGGGTTATTAATAAGTGGCAAAGGGGTGCACTATGCACATTTGGGCATAATGTTTATTGTCACTGACTACCTATGGTATTCACTCAGAGTGCTGACTAGGCTAACCTTTACATCAGGTGCTATGCTTTTGGCCAGTACAAACATTAGCTAACATGCTTGGTGACAAGAATAAGTTTCATTGTTTAGCTACAGTAACATTCATAATGTAGCTAATGATATGCAAGCTTTTGAGTCAAATTATATCATCACTAGTAGCTGAAGAAGTGCCAGAAATAATGATAACCCGTCGTGTACAATTACCATTCTGGTACCACGGATTACTTCAGTATGGCCTATAGGGCTCCCACTCTATTTGAACTTACCCTCAACAACCTTAGAAGCGAAGACTGATAAGTACAGCGAAGCAAACAACAGAATCATGCCGATGTATAGCTTCTTGAAGGAGAGAGCCAGAATAAACACAAAACGATTAGCGCATTCCCCAAGGTACACAGGTCACAAAATGTATTACGTCATTAGCTATTCTATATAAAAAAAAAATCTAGACCGCATTCATTACCTGCCATGAATATTATTAATCGTGGACTAGGAAGGAAACGAAAACAAACTGGATCCTTAGTCTGAATTCAACCTTACCTCTTCACCAGCTGTGCATCTACCTTGGACATGTACAGACTAAGTGTACTTTCTTTTGTTCGTTTTTGTCAGTGAGTGCATAATTTCTAATTAGCTGCATACAATTATCTGTCATTATACTGAAATTCATTCTTGTTACAACCTTGTCAATGTAATTTACTTTCTATAAGCAAATAAAAAATGCTCTAATAGATATATAACTTCTTATTCATATACTCTAGCTTTTCTCAATAACATACTTTCACTGATCATTCATTTTCCTGTACTGCCTATAAACCTAGACTGAATATGATAATACAATGTTTACTGTTATTATTTAGGAGAAATGGAATGGATCAGTCTCGAGAATGGCAGAGTGCATTAATGTAATATGGAATAAAGTAGTTTAAAGTACTTTTTTATGCATGCATGTAGATTACAGAATGAAAGAAGCAGAGAAGTTTGTTGTATAATAGCTAACTTGCCATTTAAAATTAAAAATTTTGGCTGAATTACAAATTCACCTTATAGTGAGGGTCTATATTATGTAATTTTATTGGAATTTTTTTGAGAAATAGAGAGTGAAGAAAGACAAAATGTATTAACACTTTTCACTGCTCTGGGGGTATCCACTCATGACCTTTTTTTTTAATATTTAAAATATCTTCATTCGTTGGATATGAAGTTTGATCATACACTTTATTTCTGATTTCTTCTTTTATTATTTCTGCTGCCATCGTCACAATACGTTCAGCTTATCATTGCCTTTTATATCCCGCTGTTTGCTTACTATATACTCAGCCATGTTTCTAAAACAGATTACATCTTCTCGCCCTTCAACATTAGCAAAAAAAATGTGATTTGTATAACTTGAAGCTTTTGCTTCAACCTTTTCTTGCTGTATACATCAGACCCATCTGCAAGTTTAATCATTTTTGAATGCAACTCCCAGTAAGCATATACAATTCAGCAGCGGCTTCTGCCTCAAACCACTTTATCAAAAGAGTAAAGTTACTATTCATCTGTTTGTCTTGATGTCGTCCTCCATCATGATGCATGCTTCCTGATATTTTTTTACCTAGATCTTTCTTAAGCATAAATCGAGTACGACAAAAATCATGATATACAGCTTCAGCTGCCACTAAATCAATGCATGACAATATGCGATTTTCAACCTCAGCTTCCCACTCATCTCTTCTCTCTTGACAACACTCCAAAATTCTTGAACGGATAGGAATAGTTGACACTCTACAAACTTTCGTTCTTTCTGGATGCCGCAAATCAACTACAACCTACTTACTACAGAGCACAGTTCTCCTTCCAGTTAAATGGTGTAAAACAAGATCCTAATCTCTTGGCAAGAGGGACTTCCCCAGTTGTGCTCATTGATTTTCCAAATCATTTGGGATTGGTAAATCTCGACTATAATCTTGGTGTAATAGTATATTCTGGAAAGAACTCGTACATGGACACCACTCTAGATATTCACATAGATCTGTTCTTTTGTTCTTTTCACTATAATTCAACAGTGTGCGTACTCCCTTCTCGGTGACATGAGCAGGCTCACTGCTATCAAAACCAAGCTTGCATATTATACAGCAATTCTTGAAGGAGTTGCTTGCTTCAGCCATTTGTTACCTGTAATATTGACAGATTGAACCTACTACAAATATTTTGATATATTTCCTAAACTTACTAAAAGAACTCTTTGACTTCATAGAAATAGTCTACCTGAGTTCTACTGTCATTGAGAGGACAAACTTACCCTGAGAAATTGACTCATGCATAGAAAAGATGTACTAATTGTGTTAATTCAACTTGTGTACATAGAAAAGATGTATTAATTGTGTGTGTTAATTGTGTACTGCATAAACATGTGTTTGTGCATCTGTGCTAAATATTTTTAGTGCTTAGCCTTTTATGGAATATGTAATTCATGTGCCATAACTTTAAATATAAATTTTATTTCACTGACAGAATGTAGCCCCAGCTAACTTTAAATATAAATTATATTTCACTGACAGAATGTAGCTTCAGCTAACTTTAAATATAAATTTTATTTCACTGACAGAATGTAGCTCCAGCTAACTTTAAATATAAATTTTATTTCAACAGAATGTAGCTCCAGCTTGGCTCCACACTTGTGTAGTAATGCCAATTATTAGCAATTAACACATTTCCCAATCAATGTAATCTGCAAGACTTTTCAAAGAGGTGCCACTTGTTTTACAATTAGCATGCTAGCTTGACTTGTAATCCGATAATACGATTATTTTTGATAAAACACTGTAATATCTTTTTTCCCCCAAAGTGGATTTTGGTGGATTTTGGATATATTCCACGTCAAAAATTTGCGGATTTTGATACCAAAATTAGCTTCGTACCAATTTTTTCTAGGTTCAACCAGACCAGTAGTGGATTGAGCAGATCTTAATTATCAGATCGCAGAGAAAGGAATATTATTGAGCAGTGTTTAATTCAGTGATTTTTTCCTCAAGTTCAATTCAAGTAGTTCTCCATAATCGTAACCAACCCACATCAATTAAATCAAAGTTCTAATTAAGCCCTTTACTTTAATTTGCTCCAGGAACAATCTATTAAATTGGTGCTGAGAGTTCAATAAGTCATATTTTTTTTCATTTTCGGCTTTAACCTCTTGTATAGCAATATGTCATTTTCTCATAATTTTTGATAATCAATGTTTTGATTTAAAGCAAATTGCTGAAATTAGAAGTCTTATGCCAACAGTAGCTAAATCAATTCCACATATTTTATAAGATAGTAAGCTTTTGTTTAATTGATCTGCCGATAGAATTACTGACACTTAGATCAACTTTAACAATACTAAACATTATACAGAACCTCGCATTGAATTGCTGAGACACTAGATCAACTTTGAACTCATAATAATGTAGCCAGTTTAATAATTGGTAACAAAAATATGCTGATTGTACATACTGGTTAATAATGATTTCATTACACATACAGGCATCACTTTTGCTGACAATCTATAGCAATCACAATTTAGAGTAATTACCATCTTACCAGATTAACAGTATTTTAAATTAATTTTTATCTAGCAATCATTTGAGTAGAAAAAACATTGCAGTCATGTTGAAGCTGGATCAGAACTGCAAATCTATTTGACTTGTAATGATATTCCATACATCAGTCTTACACGGAATTACTGTAAGTGTATAGTTGAGCACATTATTATAAAATTCACACATTATATTGACAAACAGATAATAAAGACTATACTTGTGATAATAATAAAGAAGTAATGACACTACGATATTCAGAGTTAAAGTTTAGTTTCCTTTATCTGTTCCATTCTTTGTATAAGTATGTAACAAAGTGTACACAGAGACTTATCTTTCATACACTTCTGATTGTAGCATGCATTATTCTCACAAAGAACCTAAATACAGAAAGAAAGAAATTGAACTATATAAAATTAGAATATTTACAGGAATGAAAATAAATTAAGAGTTTAGCTATCATGCATAAGTGTGACAAAAACTTGATAAATTTAATTGGTGAGTGAGCGAAGCGAGCGAGACACTTACAGGGATAACACAATTGAAAATCGGGGATGTCTGTTTGTTTATGTATATGTTTGGATGTATGTATGTCATTTTGTACTTTCACCCTAACGTATTTTTGTGTTTTCTCCGTGTTCGACCCCGTCCCAAACTTCACTTAACAGAATCCTTATTAGCGATCATTACCCGTATCACCCTAGAAATTGAACTGTTTACCGCTTTGAATTATTTTCGGGTGCAGTTAAAACTCAAAAACGTATGGGAGTTCGCTTTCTATTTGAGTTAGTGGTGGGGGTAAGTTAATAAATACGCTATTTGTCACAGTTGTAAGCCCTTATGCATCAGTATTTACTTGAAAATTCATTGTCCACTAGACGAAAGTAAGTATTGCGTAGGAATGTTCAGTTGAGTGAAAGTATTGTGTGTTCAGCTACTACACAAAGAAATAACGTGACTTGATTTTGTTGCTTCTTTTTCAATTCAAACATTTGCGAGGAGCGGAAACTATGGCATTGAACCCCTTTACCGTATATATATAATTTAAAAACTTGACTTTATTTTAGTGGCTTGAGTGTTAGTAGTTAGAACCAATCGTTTAACTATAGTGTGGTTGAAGGCCTGCTCGCCATTTGTGCTCAAGCACACCACTAGTTAGTGTTTACATTGTTATAATACAAATAATAAGAAACATTTGTAACTTACAACATTGCACTCTTTACAACAATCTGGATGGCCACTTGAAGAACCAAGTTGATGATTTTTCTTCTTATAGTACATATTTTTATTTTTTATATCTTTACATTGTTCACACAATACATGTCTATCCAGGCGTATAGACCGTGAAGCTTCACGGATTTTGGCTATTTTCTTCAAATCTAGTCATAGAAAGTGTTGATGCACATTAATTAAAATATGATTAAATATACTCACGGATATTTTGCCTCTGATACTCGTCAACACATTTGCAGCATCCTTCACGATAATCCAATGCACGACCAATATATATACTACTATCTTCTTTTTTAGGGCATAACATACATTTTCTCTACATATACAAATTTAATCCAGTTTTAATTAAAAGGCAAAAATATAGAATAAAACCTTACTTTCCCACAACTTGGGCAATAGTTTGTATTAATTTGATCTTGCGTTCCAATGTCTTTGTTGCAATAAACACAATTTTTATTTGATGAATCTGTTTTTAATGGCTTCAAGTATAAATCAATGTGGTTGTCCGCCTAAAAAATATATACATTTATAAAAATTTAAACAAGTATAATTGATATTAGTGGTGTTAGAACATGTAGCATAATATTGGCTAATAGCTATCCTAAAAACACAGTGACACATAATTGAGAAGATGTCTAGCATTTATGAAACTAAAAAAAAGCAAGCTACTTCTATAGTCCCATAATAATTATATTATTTATATTCATGTTAAATTATAAAATGAGCATACTTTACACAGTGACAATTGTGTCATATTTGATACAAACTTGAAATGAATACACTAAGTAAGTTTATACTTTGACAAAAATTATTGCTTCAAACAACACTATGCATATTACATGAAATGGTAATAACTTGTTAATTAATTACTCAAAACACACAAATCATATTTTTGGTTTATGTAAACTTCCGTTTAGTCTATTAATAATGTATATACAATTCTAGGCTATTTGAAATTTGCAAAGTTGAGGGTGGCAATTTAAGCAATGCATCTGCAAGAAGCAAGAATAGGGCTCAATTGCTAAAACAATCTCAATATATTAAGCATCTATCAGAAAGTGTGGTTCATTCTCTATTTAATGTTAACCACCCTTTCATAACAAAAAAAAAATCTTAACAAAAAAGTCTGTTAAAACAACAACAACTTTGAATATCTAATTAAAAAAAACATCTTCAGCTTCAGAGGAAAACTGCTAGTTATAAGGCTGTATAAATTTGTAGCTTATATATGTCCCAACATAAATCCATGATCCTACATTGTTTCATTTCTTGCCCCAAATATACAGTTATTTCAATAAGAAACTTGGTGGATGTCCAATTACTGAAACCAATTTTTAAGTAGCTAATGTGTTGCGGAATGATACCATGCTGCCATGCTGAATCTGGTGTTGTGTAGTGAACAATATTAGAGTGCTATACGTCTTCTACACTATCTTCATCGTCAGTATGCAACAAAGGTGATACTAAGGTAGGTAGGTGGATAGAATTGGTATAATTGCCACTTTTAACATGAAGTGCATTAAGTAGAAAAATGGTTTTACAATAAGACTGATCGAACCAGTCATAAAAAGGGGGATATTACTTTAGTAACATTTAGATTTAGGGTAGCCCAAAAAAGTATGGGACAAGCTGCAAAAGTCATGATACTTAAAAGTTACATGGCCCATGTGATGATTCTTCCCTAAATAATTGTTAGAACCTGAAGTTGCTCCTCCAGTAAGGGTTACTTCCGGCGGAAAAAAATACGACGGCTCGCAGCACCGCGGTTTAGTAATAATTCGGCCGGTAATTGGTTAATTAAGTCTTCATGTTAATGTACTAGTGACCTTTAAGTCTCATGTTAATGTACTAGTGACCCTTAAGTCTTCATGTTAATGTTCTAGTGACCCTTAAGTCTTCATGTTAATGTACTAGTGACCTTTAAGTCTTCATGTTAATGTACTAGTGACCTTTAAGTCTTCATGTTAATGTACTAGTGACCTTTAAGTCTTCACGTTAATCTACTAGTGACTTTTAAGTCTTCATGTTAATGTACTAGTGACCTTTTATTTAGTCTTCATGTTAATGTACTAGTGACCTTAAAGTCTTCATGTTAATGTACTAGTGACCTTTAAGTCTTCATGTTAATGTACTAGTGACCTTTAAGTCTTCATGTTAATGTACTAGTGACCCTTAAGTGTTCATGTTAATGTACTAGTGACTTTTAAGTCTTCATGTTAATGTACTAGTGACCTTTTATTTAGTCTTCATGTTAATGTACTAGTGACCTTTAAGTCTTCATGTTAATGTACTAGTGACCTTTAAGTCTTCATGTTAATGTACTAGTGACCTTTAAGTCTTCATGTTAATGTACTAGTGACCCTTAAGTGTTCATGTTAATGTACTAGTGACTTTTAAGTCTTCATGTTAATGTACTAGTGACCTTTTATTTAGTCTTCATGTTAATGTACTAGTGACCTTTAAGTCTTCATGTTAATGTACTAGTGACCTTTAAGTCTTCATGTTAATGTACTAGTGACCTTTAAGTCTTCATGTTAATGTACTAGTGACCCTTAAGTGTTCATGTTAATGTACTAGTGACTTTTAAGTCTTCATGTTAATGTACTAGTGACCTTTTATTTAGTCTTCATGTTAATGTACTAGTGACCTTTAAGTCTTCATGTTAATGTACTAGTGACCTTTAAGTCTTCATGTTAATGTACTAGTGACCTTTAAGTCTTCATGTTAATGTACTAGTGACCCTTAAGTGTTCATGTTGATGTACTAGTGACCTTTAAGTCTTCATGTTAAGTACTAGTGACCTTTAAGTCTTCATGTTAATGTACTAGTGACCCTTAAGTCTTCATATTAATGTACTAGTGACTTTTAAGTCTTCATGTTAATGTACTAGTTGACCTTTAAGTGTTCATGTTAATGTACTAGTGACCTTTAAGTCTTCACGTTAATGTACTAGTGACTTTTAAGTCTTCATGTTAATGTACTAGTGAACTAAGTCTTCAATAGAGTTACTTACTGTAAACCAAAAGGTGTGTAGTTCACACCAAATTAAGCATAAATCACTTGTAACAATAGTCACACTAAAAATATAGTGTGATGTGCACACCTCATCATTTTGGTGTGAAGTACACGCCAATTCAGTGTGAATTCACACCATATACAATGCGAACTCACACTTGCTGAATTATTTTAAGTTGGGCTAATATTATATTTATATATCAGAATTATTATTGTTCAAAAAGATATTGGTGCATGTTCTGTGCAGAATCCCAGATCTCATTAAGCAGAGGACTAAAATCTTGGACACGCTATGCATAGATGGTGGGCATTCACACCACCAGTTTGGTGTGAATTTAGTGGATTTTCACGCTATAATTTTTACAGTGCTGGATTACATATAATGAAAGGCTCCACTCCATTTCAGGGTGTTTGAATACGGTGGCACATGTGAAGATAATTATCGCTGTATTAAATTATATCAACTCACATTTTCATTCTGACTTAAAATTTTACTTGTTCCAAAGTAAAGAACGACTGCAATCAGTAGACCAGATAAAAGGAACAAAAACATTGAAAAAGCTGCAGCAACACTATCTAGTGTAGACTGAACACAAATCTGTTGTCCACAACAATCTGGAAAATATGAAAAACAATGCAAGGATTATAAAAATGTACTTTATACATATAATATATATAATATACACACACACACACTCACTCAAACTTAATTGCAGTATGCATATACACATTTCTGTTTTCAAATAAAATGAGATATCAAAGGTGCTATCCAGTATGGCGGTAAAAGTTGTCAATTTTTTTATATGTCAGTGATGGGTGGACTTATAAACATCAAATTCTTTGGATAGTACAGTATAATAACTCCTCTCTTCTTCAAGCTTAGTCTTTATAAAAATATGTTTTTCTTCATTTTAGCACTCCTTTTAGCTAATTGCCTCCGCATGAAATTTAGAAGGTGGTAGTCATTTCTTCAACAAAAAATACAACTAAAATAATTGTCATTAAATGCATGTGCGGTCGTTTCCTATTTGGTATACTGATGTTTTGGATCATTGACGTTCAAAAAATCGAGTTTTACTATAATGTTACGTGTAATTAAGCAAGTGCATAAGGTAGTGTGCTTGCACATTATAAACACAGCTAATAATAAATCACAACAAAGGTGTCTCATTCCTAATTCTAATTTACAGAAAACACGACAATTGATAGTTTAGAAATTAGAAATCTTAACTTCAGATAAATAGAAGAAATTATTGATGGCATTATAAAAAAAATTAATTAAAAATTTAAGTAACTTTTATCTATTGTGTTTATCATACTACACAACTATGGTTTCATATAAAGTATATATAACATTAAAAATCATTTTTGGTCAATTAAAAGAACAGGAAAATGAATTATTTTGTTAAAGAGGCACAAGGTAAAGTGATATTTAGCAGCATCATGTGTATACGTATTCCATGTATGCACAAACCTGTAGAATAAAAGTTTGTAGCTATCCATAAGCCCAATGTCACCAAATGCCAAATAAATAATCCACAGAATATAAGTACTGTTATTTTCCAATCACAAAGTATATCTGTAAAGAAACAATGATAAGTAATTAAAATGAATCGATAAGAACATTACTATATAATAGGTCACACATGTAGCTATTCACTTAGTTACGCAAGGAAACCAGTAGTAATGAATTAATTCTTATATACACATTTGAACTTGCACAATTAATTTGTGGACCAATATAATATTTTAAATATAAACTTTATTGGTTTCATTTGATAAGCAAGTAGTAAAAAAAATCCATACTTTGATTAAGATGTGATTTTTGAGACCATTGTTTTTCGGAAACTTACAGACAACAGTTGTTCATTTGTTCACCCCTAACAGTATCTCACTCGTGCTTTGCTTACTTGATACAATTTTAATAATGAGTGAGATGAAAGAGAGTTAGTAGATGATACAGTTCTACCTTTGCAAATAAAAGTATTTCAAATATTTTTTGTAAAGTTTAAGTGTAGTGTTATAAGGAACTCAAAGTGTATTTCCTTTTATCTGCATATTGAAAGTTTGTTGGTTATTTGCCAGTGTCATATTTAGTGGCTGTAATGTTGACAAAGAAAATAAAGTTAATGCATCAAAGTTTGTTCCAAGGCTAGCCTGATTTGCACAGTCTAAAAGCCATTGCTGGAATTGTTATTGATTGAGCGAAATGAGTGAGATACTATTAGTGGTGGATAATGCAAAATCGGGTATATGTTATACATATGCATGGATTGTACATATGCCTTTCAAATGCGCATGCGGGGAACTTTTTCTCCTAAAGATGGCTTTTTAGGCTTGATCCTAGTTTCTTTGGATACTACAGCATTAACCAAGTCTTACTTTAAACTTAGTCTTTAAATTGTGAGAGAATTGCTGTGAAAATGCTTGTTTTACTAGTCACAAACAGTTGCTCTCACAGATGCTATGACATTGAAGACCCTTTACCAAACTTGCCATTGGGGGGGGGGGGGGAGGGGCTGTGAAGTGCAGACTGTTGGTTGTCAAGAGCCATTGGTAGTCAGAATGCCTTAATATTAAGGCTAAGGAAGCTACCACTACATGGGAGAATCTGAGGTAAGTATGTAATTTCATATTTGTTAGCTAAATTACGAAAATAATTCTGGCCTTCCTTATTTTGTAGCCGAAAACTTGTTGTCAAGAGTGATTGGTAAATTGTGATAGTCAGAATGGCTTAAGTTTGATACTACAAAAGTTACCATTACTCAGGTGAGTAATTTTGTATTTGTTTGCTAAAATTAATGGTTAACTTCTATTATAGTGTTTTGCAGGAACTCAGCTAAAATAATGTAACAATACTATAGTTTTAGGTAGGCTCGCTCGTCATTTGTGCTCAAGCACATCACTAGTATATATGCATGTATGTATATGTGTATGTGTGTATGTATGTATGTATATATGTATATATGTATATATGTTTGTATGTATGTATGCATGCACGTGTAGTACTTACTACACAAGTCAAAGTGTGATATAGTGAAATAATTATAGCACTGTAAATTGGCGAGCGAGCGAAGCGAGTGAGATACTCTCAGTGGTAACACAATTGAAAATCGGGGATATTTGTTTGTTTATATAAAATATGTGGACATACGCATGTCATACTTTGTCCCTCACGTTTTTGTGTTTGCTTCATGGTCTACCCTTTTCCATTACTCCTCTAGACTGGATCTCTCGGTTTTTTATCGATCCCGTATCATTCAAGGAAATTAAATGTTTACCCCTTTGCATTAGGTTATTGTGTTTTAAGTCGCAAAATGTTCTGGCGAATGGTTACTATAGCATTGAAACTCTTTACCAGATGTAATAAAAAAACTCGGCCTTTCTTTAGTAGCTGTGAGTGCTGTTGTCAAAAAACACTGGTAATTCAGATAGTCACTATGAGATTATATTAGAGATTACAGAAAATACCAGTACTCAGGAAATTAAGGTAAGAAAATGGTTCTGTGTTTGTTAAATAAAGTATATAATGGTCATAAAGGCTATGTACTTAGCTATACGTTTAGAAATGGACTGATAGATTATTTTGAAGTGTTTCTTTGTTTGTGCACTGACTTACTCGCTCTTTGTATTCAAGCACATCACTAGTGTATTTCTAGAGGTGAGTGAAAATAAAGCCTGAGAGTGAAATATCTTGCCATATCACTGTTAAGAGTGTAATAATTGGTTTATTCTAAGCTAAACATCTTGACTGAAGTACATTGGTAATTCTTGTGTAAAATTGGCTGTAAAACTCTCATGGGGCTCTCCACACTCCCAGCTGATTTTTAGCAGTTGCTGCAACAGTTTGCTTCACTAGAGAAATGCAGCAGTACAAACACTAAGAACTGGTAAGCCAGGCTGGTTACTATAACTACTAAGGTAATACGCTTGCTTAATATGCGAGATAATACGATGTGACAACATAAGATATACATGGGTCACTACAGGATCATGTAGCTAAAAATAACATTGTGAAGATATATAACATGGAATAAATACATTTATATATACCATCAGATCAAAATTTTAATACACCTGATACTGTTTACTTGCTTTACACTAATGAAACTCAAACTTTGGATGCTACACAGAAAAAATAAATTTACCTAGTTTGTTCCTCAGTTTAACTAAAAATATAAGTAGTGCCATTGTAATTTCCAATACTCCTAGTATGTAGAGTGCTATACCAAGTCCAAGAACAATACTGTTTCGCTCTGAAGTTGCTAAATACATAAATAAAAATACAATCATTGATCAAATGCAGACTCAAGTAACTATAATTGGATATTTTACAATTTAAGTATAGTCTTGAAGGTTAAACATTTTGTAATATTTATATTATATATATACATATATACATATATATATAGTACTTATTACATGAGTCAGAGTGTGATATGGTGAAATATTTCAGGACAAGAGCCAAAAGTGAGTGAAAATAAAGCCTGAAAGTGAAATATCTAGCCATATCACTCTTATGAGTGTAATAAGTGGTTTATTCCACACTAGATATCTTCATGGAAGTAGTGTGTTGGTAACTGTTGGTGTAAAATTGGCTGTAAAACTCTCTAGGTGCTCCCAACACTCCCAGCTGATATATAGCAGCTGCTCTAACCTGGTTGGGTAGGCTTCACTAGAGTAAAGGTAACTGTAAAAGATCTGTATTCGCAACTTGACTAAATCTTAAATGTTTTTAAATGGTTAAGTAAAGTTCAAATTGAGTATAAAAAAAAGACTTTTTAAGTGGTTATTAAATTTCAGAAATAATCATGCACTATAAATTGCATGTGACATGAGTGTTTGAGTAGATACAGCCATATTCAATTATAAATCCAACTTGCACCAGTTTCATGGTTTGTGCTTCAGTTACTATTTAGATCTTGATAGCTATATAACTATTGTTTCTGCTCAAACTTCTAACTATAATTTAGTATAATTAGCTACTAATTCAATAATAATCACAAGAATGAAATCTGCTTACAGAACTAATAATTACAGGCCTGGAGCAACCAGTCCGGCTGGTCCGGTTTTGGCTGGATCATCTTTTGAAATGGTGAATTCCGAAATAATTACTATCTTTTCCAAATTGACGACCTTTACCGATTAGTTTTATACTCCCACAGTTTGTTTAGCAGTGTGTTAGCATTAACAATTACGATAATTACTGAAGTCTAGGATATTTATTGTTGCAAGTGTAAATACAGTTTGCAATGTAGGTAACATTGTCAGTAACTATCCTAGCTATGATGGCATCATTCTAAACCAATACAATTTTTTTTATTTAGCTAGCTATTCACAACTATAGTGAAAAAAAAGTATACATAGACTTGTCACACCCATGAATTATCTGTTGCTATACCTATGAACTATTTTGGCCACATCCACTCCTGGAGGGACCAATTCATGAGAGCTTCCTCCGTCCCTGAATTGTGTGGCATGTAAACTACTAATAAATATTCCAAAATGCTGAGTTGATTTGTTTAGCTAATGGTTTGACTATATACACTAATTAGTGGGTTTGGTGTACTGGTCAATAGCCACAAGTCACAGGGTCACCTCCCAGCTCTTTCCCGCAATTTCATTTTAAGTACAAAACAAAAAATGCCTCAGAGTAGTGACTGGAATGGGCACTTTATGATTCAAATAAAGTACAAAACCAAAAAAAAAATCATAATCTTATAAAATGGCAGGCTTGATGTGGTGTGCATCTTTGATTATTGATGTCAATAGTTATGAGAAATAGTAGTGATCATCACGTGATCATCCTTGCTGAAGAGATGAATGAGTGTGTTGTATGTTGCACTTTCAATAGCAGACGAAGGTGCCACAGGAAGCCTCTATGGAGGTGCCAGAGTGGTTGTGGTTACAAGTGAGCATGGAGCAGTTAGTGACCAAGAACAAAGAGAGGAAAGATGTGCATGATGAATATGGAATGTTGTGATGGTAGTAATAATAATGCCTTTGAAACTATACTTTGTGAACAAGCAGTGGAATTTGGAAAAGGAAGAGGTGTTCATAGATGTGGAAACAGAATGAACAATAGAGTAGCCCTGAGAAATCCCAAAGGATTAAAAGAACTAAATAATTAACACTTTCATTCATAATGTTGTAGTGTTTTCATGCTAGTCTTTATGTCATACCACACACACACCAGCTCAGTTATTTAAACTTTGGCTGAGCACAGTTCTGGTGGAGATTTTTTATCTGAGTATAAGAGTTGCTATTGAGACAGAGGTTACTAGCGACATAAGAAGCTCGATATCTGCTCTACGGCCTGTCTAGTACTGCCAACCTGGGGGACTTCTGGGCGATTATTCTTTAAGTATATCTCACATACTTCCATTAGTTTGCTCCGCACTCAACCTCCCTGGTGGTAGCGTGATCCTACCCCACAATAGACTTCACTTACTAGATTATAATATTGAGTGGAGTAATCCTCTTATTAACCTGCAGTCATGACAGATAGAATTTGTTCAGCAAAAAGGCCTTCTGACTTTAAGACTGGACTTTACGCAGGTAGCAACATTATTGTGAATACCCTTCCATTCAAAGCAGTCAGCGAGTAGCGTCTGAAGTTAATAGAATGATGTGGCCATGAAGAAGGTTAAACACTTGCTTTCATAAGGATATTGGAACCAGCAATTTGATGGTAATCACAAGACTTTCAGAACTGGATCTTTATAATATAATGATTGTGTGACATTTGCAGTGCTAATAGATATTCAGTAATGTCATTTAGCAAATGGCTTAGGAGTGAGTAAATGTCTGGTGCTGTGGTCATTAAGGAATGAACTATGAGTTATAGGGTTGCCAAAGTAAGTTATTTATGTGCCTGTAAAATAATCTAGATTCATATATTTTGGAATTTTTACTTTTTCTATAGTAATAATTTTTGTGTTGCAACATTAGGTTAATTTACTGAGGGCTGATATGATGAGCTTTTATACAATTAAATGATTCATAAAATAATATTTTTTCCATGAACAAAGATAACATTAATGCTACCTTTATTATTTTTATAAGTAATCATAACTATTGTCTAATATTGCAATGTAGTAAAAATAAATACTAAAGTCTTGCATATGTTGAAATCTTAGATAATCAATATGAACAAACCACTAATTAGAAAATGACTAATTATATTAAATGATGATTATATGTGACAGTAATTTGGAAGAGGGACCAATTACGTAAAATAAAAAATGTACAGTAGAGCCTGAACAACGACAAAAATGTTTTTGGGTATTTTGTAGGCCTGTGTGCTGCAATTTTTGGGTTGGATAGTATTTGATATAATGATAATAGAAACGGTAAGGACTTTGAAGGGGGCATACTGTATTTTATGTAGAAGTTGTGTGATGTACTAATAACTTATTTCACAACTATGGAGTGATAGATAAAGGCTGTAGATTATTGTTACATTTGTTATTACGTAATCATAGTATAGTGGTTTGGGGTGTGTGGCTTTTAGCCACTGGAGGATGTTGCAAACATACTCCCCAAAACAAATGAGGAATCAGGAAGGTTATTATCTAAGGGGCAATCTGCAGGTGAGGTGAGTAGGGAGGAAAGCAGTAGCTGTGAGCAGGGGCTAGCAAGGATGTACTAGCATGTGGGTGCAGGATCAGCTGGTACCTTATATATTGGCTAGAAGGGAGGCTCCTATGCATTACCAATCCCCCTTCTTCCAGAAATGGCTATAGAGGATAAAGGGAATGGAGGTGGGCATGAGCAATCACGAATGACAAGGTTAATTTAAATTTAATTAAATGAGTGCACACGATGTTATTGGAGAGGTTATAGCTATTTTAACTTTAACCTGTGCTTTGTATATAAAAGGCTATAATATTAAAATTATTCAGTTTGTGAATATTTAAATAACACCAAGATGACATTATAAAAGGGGAGAACTCAATTGTCTGGAATTAGTTCAACTTTAAGTGAACATCTGATTATTAACTTGTGGAAACGATATTAATTTATATTGCTATAGTCTTATATTGCAATAAGAACTACAGTTAAATTAAGATGGAGCTATAAGTATTTAAAAACAAAAGGTACAAAAAATATAACAAAAGAATATAATTTCAAATTGGGTCTAAAATGACAGGTTGTCTTTATATCTACAAATTTAAATATTGAGGAACTACTGTATAACCACAATTGTGTACCAGCCACTTGACAATTCAAGTAAGTTCTATGTTTCTTCAAAACAGTGTATTATGACACTTAAATCAAACAAATCATTGGTGTAAAATTTATAGGGTAATTTACTTTTTGAATAGCTTGTTCTTGTGGAAATCTTCAAATCCTCATAAGTTGCATTAAATTCAAACCAGTAAATTTCTACTTGATTTAAATCCAATATATAATAAACAGAGCTCTCAATCAATTCGTTTCTCATTATATCGGAAGTTTCAGAATTATAATGAATATTGCATGCTTCATTAATCATTGCAGAGCAGCTCACATTTAGCATACAATTTTCTTCATTTAGAGAATAATTCATGTAATTACTAAGAGAGGAGCCTAAATATGAATATAATAATAATAGTCATCTCAAGCGTTCATAAACACTGCTACTCACTAATATTAGATGAACTGCCAATATCCAATACTGATATCATAACTTCATAGAATTTACTTGTATAATTGGCCACAGGAATGGCTTCAACACACTTTTTCATGTAACATTGATTAATTTTAGTTAGGATAAGATTTGTGTATCCACTTAATTCGATTGTAAATCCAGTCACATTTTCATTGGTGATCTGCTAAAAATATTATACAAAATATCTCCATAATTGTCTAACCATTACCATTAATATTATTATGCCTGGTGTATAACAGTGTAGTACTATGCTACCATTAGAAAAATGGTTAGTGGATGCTTTAAATTAAATGAGATTTTTTTTAATACTTACCACATTATTCCATTCAGCAATAACTGTATTTAACTTATCATCAGCATAGATCAATGTTAAATTTGTCTCCAAATTGATATCTAAATTACAATATCATTACTGCATATTGTTTAAATAAAAATGATTACACCAGAGGGTCAAAGTAAAAAAATGACAAATGTATAGTCCAAAATTATTATAAACAGTACAAATATCCCCAATTTTCAATTGTGTTACCCCTGAGAGTGTCTTGCTTACCAATTACACTGTAATTTAGTAATAAAATGTTTTTATTAGAATTTGCCTATTAAGAGAGGGAAGTCAGTCCCTCAAGTATTAAATGATACTGTTTTGCTGATAATTGTACTTGTAACTGGCAACGTTATGTATTCAATTAACAATCACCACAATATTCACTGTTCAACAATTTGCGTTGGTTTCTTATATCAGTCTTCGCAATAAATGCGTGGTAATTTTAAGTATTAAAAATCTGAGAAATGTTTACATTCTATAGCAGTGTTGATTTCGAACTCAATATAACGTAATTATAGAACGAGTCACCATGAATAAGTCGTGCAGGTGCACTTTAGATTGTTCTGAATGTTTTTGCCCATGAGTGGTGAATGTATTTAAAGTTAACCGCATCCTTAGCTTTGTTTACATATAACTAATCAAGATGAAAATAGTGTGAGTTAGTGTATCATTAAGCTAATATAATTTACTCAGGCTGATGGTAGTTAGCTTTACAGGTGAGATTATTTTTGCATCTAGTATTTACAAAACCTCCTTGTTAAAATTAGACCCTTATTAAAACTATAATAGTAAATAATGGTTATACTACAGTAAGTTCTCCCTTATCCTGGCACCTTGGGAATATGGGGTGCCCGTAACTGGGAATTGCCCGTATCTTAGAACATTCATAAAATCATGCAAATTACATAATAAAGTACATAGATACCAAACCATAAATATGATTGTACACAGTTAAATGGTTCATTAAGTTTTCTTTTATCTTGAAAAATGATGTAATTCTTGTTTGTTTTGGGCCATGTACAATTTGGTAACAAAAATTATTTACTACAGGAGGTCAACTTGTAGTCTGCAGCCTGAGAGTCAACTTTCTGAATCTTAGGAAAGTGGCTATGGGAATTTTATTTTGGCCTCTTCTGTAGCTGCCTGGTAGATGGCCGTGCCAGGGATGTGATACGGGAGAACTTACAGTACAAGATAATTCAGTGCAGACCACTTAAAAAATAAATTGGAACAATAATTACAAATAAATTAATAAACATCAATTGTATATAAGATTATTGTATTGTTTCACAGTATGATAAATTTTTGAAAATGTACCACTAATATAAAAATAATATTAACTTACTGGAAGAAAATTGTATTTCATTGCTGCGAACAAAATCTGATCCACAAGATATCATGGTACCAACTGGAAAGTTTAAATAAAGTTGTAAATTTAAAGTTACATTTAACCTATTCACATTTGTTTGTAAATTTGTGGTAGTAGCCGTATAGTTGCTGAGATTTTGGTGAACTTCTATGAGTCTATCCATATAGTATGAATAATAGAGCACAGTGGTTCCATCAATAGACCATTGCAGTACATCATTATTAGTATTTAGAGAGCAACTTCCCACATTCAGTTGCAGTGGAATGTTGTTTCCAGTACACACAATAGTGTCCTTCAGGTGAATGGATTTCTTCAATTGATACCTTATACCTATTAAGTAAACAAATTAGTTGTATATAAGTATATAAAGTGAATTACATGAATTAAACCTAATCCTTTCATGTTTATTTATTTTTCCAGGAATTTTGAACAAGCAAATCAACATCACAATTTTTTTTTATATATCTGGATATTATTTTCATACAGTCCCTCACACAGAAAGCTGTGGAACTAATGAACATGGAAATGTGGATTTGGTTACTAGAAAACTAAGTATAAGATTTTACACGTGATTATTATTTTGTTGCTAGAATTTTTAAACCAATTTTCATGAATAAAGAATCTATTCTCTTTTGTTTCCAATAATATATACTTATATGTGAATAAAGTATTTTAATGTATAAAATTAGGCTATAAACCCAACTTTATGCAGGTAAATAAGAGGTTTCAACACAGAATAGTATGACAGTTCTATGTTATGGATCAAACTTTCTCTTGCTTGCTGCTCCCCCAGTTTTAGCAGATTTTATACTGGTACAGATTCATCACCCCTTGCTACTAATACCTGTAATAAGTAGACTTCCATTCCTACTGTACTTAGTACTGCTTGATTATACAGGCTTCCCAAAGACTTCATCATTACTTTCTATAGCTCTAACCCTAAGGAAAATGGCTGCACAGGTAGCTAACTATCTGTCCTTACTTTCTCCTTTCCTAAAACTGCTAAAATCGTCCAGAAGCTCAGTAGCCTCAACGGTTTAAAACAAGAAGCCATATGCTTCTGATAGAATGATTGGAAAATTGGTAAACAGTTCACTGCAAATGAAATTTGTTGTTACTTTAACTGATTAATCTAAAAGATCTGTCTATTAAGTGTCTTTTGATTACTGTATTACAGGTAGTTTTAATATTGTATTTTTATGATTTTTTAAAGTTATCTAAATGTATTGTGTACTGGAACTTTTGAGGACAAACCAAACCTTTATTGGCAATATATCAATTATAACTAGATCTTGCACTATACCTATTATCAGAAGCAATAAAAAAAACATTAGTCTGATTTGGTAGAATATTCTAAGGATTCATTAAAATTGTAAAGACTTTTAGGACAACTATTACTAAATATAATAAAGCACCAAAGGCGTGAACCCTTAGTGCCACTATACACTAGCTAGCTGTTACACAATCATTTCTGCGACCAAAAAAATAGTTTATTTGGCCATTCTAAGTCAGGTATCAATATAGATTGAGCAATAAAAAGATAGCTGTAAATGATGTCTTTATTCACTTAACATGCAAGAGACACTCATCAGTGCTCACATGATTATGACCAGATGATTATGATGTGTTATACCAAAGCTAGTGCCTACATGTAGCTGATGGCTTCCAGTTATAAACAATCAGTCAAAACTTAAAAGTAGCCCAATAATACATAATATACCGTCGTTATGAGTAAGTTCATACCTACACTATAGTGATGTGCTTTAGCATAAATGGCGAGTGAGCTGGTCTGCCTGAAATAAAATTGAATCCTAGCAGCCTATATTTGCTAGTTAAATGTTTTTGTTTAATTTATTTGTCAACAGTATAATACTTTTACACGTTCAGTGTGTATTACCAGCACATGATATGCATTGTATTCTCTTCACAGCGTAATTATTGAACAACAAATTTTCAAGAGGGAAGCAATCAAATTTCCGAGGATAAGGTTTGATAAATTCAAGGATTCTGTTAGCTGCCTTTCCAAAGTACACTCCGTCTATTGAACCTGAGGTCTAGTAGATAAAACATAGTATTGTATTCTCTTAGTGACTCCACTATTGAACCATAGACTTATCAAGAAAGAACCTATCCGTTACACAAGGCATATAGCTATGACAAACAGCGCATTAACCAAGTTAACTTATCACCTCCACTTATAGAATAGAAAAAGGAACTCCGTTCAGTTTGTAAGACCGACTGCAAACGTAAGTCCCCTTCTTTCTCTTAGCTCTTTCCCATTTTTTGTTTTACTGACATTATTTGGAAGTATTTTCTTTTCTCCTAAATTTCTTGCGCCTGTGCTAATGTTTAAGGTTTTAAGTAGCCTCCGGGGGGTGGACACACAATGACCTCTTTGAACTTTACCATTTAAATATATATATTATATACATATATATATATATATATATATATATACACTAAAATTTCAATTGAGACTCGTTAGTGAGAGTCTTGTTTTTCTCACCCAAAAAACAGATATTGTCGTTATCTCTAATATCAGAGCATGAGAACAGACAAGCAGATCAACAGACAACCAAACAGGAGGACTATTACAACCCTCTCACATGTGTGCTGAGGGTTAAACCAAACCTGTCAGTGTAACGTGTTTCAAATAGTTATAGCTAAGCATCACCTCATCTTTGCACAGTAATGTAAGATTGATCTAGTTTGTAGTATTACAATAAACTTGAGATTTTAGTGAATACTCTCACTATATTTTATTAGTCATGTGCTTGGGCATTAAATACATTTGGGTGCATGTATAATTATCATAACGCTACAACAAATGTATTATTACATAATGAGACCTGTATTTTATAAGGAATTGGCTAGAACAGCAAGCAATAATTAAAAGGACGAACAAATGCTATAAAATATATATATTATATTTATATATATATAAAATGAAAAACAAAATTTTTTAGGGACCAAGAAAATGCTTTAAAATAACTACACTTATAGCTATTAGAGAGGGGCACATTTTATGGGCATAGAATTTGCCTATTGTCAAATTGAGAAATTGATCTCTACTTAATTCAATGTGCTGCTTAGTACAAGAAAGCTTGAGGTGAGTAGGGCTGAAGCTCATAGTGAACTTTTTTATACCTCATACATGTGGCTAAACTTGAACATTAATATGACATTATTAGTTGCAAATTCTTAAATACAGTTACACTAGCATACTCGAATCACATACAATAGCTAACCATAGTCCACCAAAAAAATGGCTATAAGAAAGGCAGAGAAGCAGTAGAACAAGCAGGTGAGAAATAGCTGATTGATGTCACTACTTTTATGAAGAAGTAAAAGAAAATACACAGAAAGGACAGAGATAATGAGGAGAATGAGAGATAGACAAAACGAGGAGAAGGGAATTCATGATTTGAAAAGAGGAATAAGAAAAACTGGGAGAACTCAGGAAGAAAAAAAGAGCTGTAGATAAAAACCATGGATAAAAATAGCTTATGCCACTGTACTCCTAATATGGAAAAGTTAGTACATCAGGGGCCACTGTTTGGCAGGTTACTTGCTAGTTTATTAAATTACAGCTAAGCTAGCTTGCTCTCCTTTGTACTGAAATAATGCCACTAATTGCAGTGACCGCAGTTATGTAGCTTTTTATAATTAAACTGAACAATAGTTTAAAATAATATACAATTATCTGTATTGTAAATGTACGTAAAATCAGAGAAGTTTTTTCAATTGTACGGTGTCAGTTAATATTTTTTATGTTTATAGTTAGTTGGACTATTCATTTACCACTCACCATCAACTTGCAGTTTCATAGGAATTATTTTGCTGCTATTAGTATCTATTGATCGACACCAGATACTAGATATGTTTAGTTTAGTTGTTTCTAGTACATTAAAAGATAATGTTGTATTAAAATTAGTGAACAAATCTCCATTCATAATTCCTCGAGTTACTTCAGTATAGTAATCTGTGACACCATCTAATGTAATTTCATTGTATGGCGGATTAGGTTCAGCATTTCCTCCATCATTTCTTGCAAATCTTGTTTCTGATCCATTAGGAAACTCAGCAAACCAAAGCAAGTTTCCCTTTATAGGACCTGTGATACATGAAATCAGTTCCACACATTCTCCCTGGCCATCATCTTGGGTAGATCTTGATATAATGTCAATTGAAGCTAAAAATAATAATTTGATAACTTATAAATTCAATATTGAAGTTATATCACCAACAATATCAGGGAATCAAATAAAGCCTTTCAAATTAAACACACAGTGTTGTTGTTACAAATGGAATACCTCTGAAAAATACATTTATGCCTACCTATAAACACTTCTTGAGATGGATAAAGAATTCAAATTAAAGAGAAACCTACAGGTACTAAATGTACACATCTTAAATTGTACCTAATCTAGGTTCAGATCCAGTGCTAACAACATGGATTGGTCCTAAAATTATATTGATAAAGTTCATAAGTTAGCATACTGTTTCTCAAGGGACTTATTTATCTCATTTTTGTATAATTTTTGCGGTCTAAAAAGTGGGTGAAGGTGGGGGGGGGGGGGGGGGGGGGGGGGGGGGGGGACGAAATTTTTAGTGCAGCAAAATGTAAGATAAATAATTAAGATTGATTAGACAAAACATGGGCCAAGTCTAAAAAGATACATTTTTCAGAGTTATTAGGAGGTAAATTTTCTTATTATTACGTAGCTTCATATATATATTCTCTAATGTTACAATTGATTTTTTTAAATACAAATAGATTAGCAAATTCAAATAAAAAGTTACAGTGTCCAGTATCTGAATATGCATTGTTGCAGTTATCATCTTACATGATATGAATCGTGCTCCTAAGTTCCGTTTAAAATTAACAAAAAAAATATAATTCTCACATAGATTACTAAGTTTATATACCATTACAATTCAGAACTGAAGTGCTGGGCTCCATTATAATGCTTTTTAATTGCTGACTTCTTTTAACAGTTGCCCACTAAATTAAAAACAATTGGGGCAAATTGTCATTATGTCGTGAATCTGTTAGCTAAGCATTCTTTTTGGGTTGAGTTAGAGTTTCGAGTTAGACAATGGGGGGGAGGGGGGGGCAAGGGGAGGGGGGCAAGGGGAGGGGGCATTCACCACCCCCTTCATTGGAGTTTTGGGTATTTAAAGTAAAGTTGTAAAGTTCAAATTAATTCACTGAATCAGTAAGATCATAAGCAAAAAATCACAAATAATATAGCGAATTACATGGGTATTTTTCTAGGTTTTCAGTTCCAGACATCAATAATTTGTTCTATGTCATTCAGATAGTTGCTCAGGAGAATCTGCAGATATTCTCATCAAGTGAGAAAATCTCAACTCAGACAGCCTGTTCGATGATCATTCCATCTCATATGGGTAAGCTTATCTCAACAGATACATAAGTATCATTCATTGTGAGGCAGATAATGTCAAGTTCCTCGAGATTGAGTACACAGTAAGTACTAATAGTTATAGAAGTCCAGATCACAATTTTTGTTCTGGGCAAGATATTGTTCTCCCACTCTATGATAGCATCATCTGACACAATTGCTTATTTGACACAAACTGAACCATTTAGTATAGTAAAAGGCTTATTAACAACAAAGTGTGATATCAGTATATCAAGAAGAGGTTCACTATCACATACCGTATATATTATTTGGAATTTACAAGCAACTGCTTTAGCTGACGTGTGTCACTTTCCATTGAAGCCTTAAAGTGGTTTTGTTAATACCAGCAATCTCACATTCACTATTTATTTGATGCAATTTTGTCCAGGAATATTTTGAAATTATTTTGACAAACTGATGTGCATGAATACTATGCTGAATACATGTACTACAATAAATATCAGTAATCATAACTCTAACTATTTAAAATTTTCAATAAATTGGACACTTGCTTAGAGAACATGTGAAGTGCCTAATAATTTGCTTTGCGTTTCTCAAAAATCAGCCCAAAATAAAAAAGGCTATATAAAAGGTCTAAAATGAGGTTCAGACCTAAATTAATGGTTAAATGTCAGTAATCTTCACACTCAGAGTGTGAACAGACAGACAAACAGATAATACCTTCTCACATATGCATGCTGGTTTCACTTTGTCAGATACCTGACATTACGCTGTATAAATTTTGACCTCCATAATATGTAATTATTATCCTCCCCCCACCCTTGGAAAAAATCCTGAAATACACTCTATATATGTGACCGTCTACAGGAAAACCAGGCACAACGCGGCACCCTTCGAAAATTTTTTTTTTGCACTTACAGAGTTGTTGGCGTCCAGATATTGAGCTCTCCAAGTTTTATCGTCGTAGCTTAAGTCATTTCCACTATAATAGACCTAACCGTTCCCTTCCGTCGGATTAAAACAATACATTTTTAAGAAATCGATCGGTCTTTTCTCGATATTTACGCACGCCGCGTTGTGCCCGGTTTTCCCGTAGACGGTCACATATGTTGGAAGGTTAGAAGTGTTCAAATGATGTATATTATGGTTTATGACCATAAATTGCTAAGGAATGAAACTTATTGACATAACTTACAGAATTCAAGAATACAGAGTGGATGTGCAAGGAATGAGCAATGATTCTGATTTTCAAATTTGAAATGGAACATGAAAAAATTTTGAACAAAATAAGGACACATAAGTATTATTTCCATACGTATAACTATACTTTAGAGTTTGGGCACATGAAAAATTTCACAAGATCAATGTAAGTACACTCTTCTATTATGAAAGTACATTCTGCTAAGCCCTCTAAGAGGAAAATAATAAAGGATTTTATAAAATACAATAGCTAAAGAGCATGACTCCAATAGATTATAGCAGTAAAAAACATAGAGGTACACTATTTAGCACTTGACTTTGCTTAATTTGGTATAGCAAATTGGCATAGCTAGTAGAATATTGAACTAAACATAAAAAAACAACAGAAGCTTGCAAATATATATAGTGTGTAAAGTCATTGCTTGCTCTATACTGCTGTGCTATTGCACACAAGTAAAAATAGGTGGGGTTAAAACTGAAACATTAATCATAGCAAGACATGTATAACAAAGCGGCATTGTGCTGTCCTGGTATATAAATGGTTGTGGTCATAGTGCTCTAGCTATTAGTTGTCCACTTCAGTTTTAAGTTCAGACTGAGATGTACATAAATGCCAACATAATCTTGGGCATATTAGGTAAGCAGAAGCATAGGGTATAATTAAGCATTAGGTTCATATTCTAGCATAATCTATAAGTAAAAATAAAATGTACTAATTAGTCAATGTTTTTTGTAAGACTGTGAGGCAACACTTATTATAATATTTCGATATGACAATTAATACCATTATCAACTGGTTATCAAAAATACGTTATACCGTGATTCTATTGTATGAAGAGTTTAACCCTTTTCACCGTCGGATTTATTGAAAAAAATTATATAAAATCAGGACTATAAAATGGTCCATAGCAACCATAGAAAAAAATTGTATGAAGAGTTTAACCCTTTTCACCGTCGGATTTATTGAAAAAAATTATATAAAATCAGGAATATAAAATGGTCCATAGCAACCATAGAAAAAATTGTCTTTATAATATACATTACAGAAAAAATGGTTATGTTGCCTAGCAACCAATGTGTGGTAATTATCACTTGTAAACCATAGCATGAATATAATTATTTTGTAAACCACGACAATGAATAACGTTATTTTGAACTCCAGACTGGTTCAAGCCAGTCCATCGATTATTTTACTGTACAGCTATTTCATGGGACAAAACTAATCAACTAAGGTTTCATATTTATCCTGGGCTCAATTTCATGAATATTATTTAGATAATTACAGTATAAAAAAATGTATTAGACCTATCTTTCTAATCATTATTCTTCAAACAGGTTATTATTTCTATAATAGACTAGTAATCAGTAATGTTGATGTGAATTTGAGATGATTTGTTTATAAAACATGAACTATGAAGTACAAAAAGCGAATAACTGAAAATTGTGCATAAACTATCAAATATTGTGCATGAGTCATTACAAAATATGTGACCGTCTACAGGAAAACCGGGCACAACGCGGCACCCTTCGAAAAAAATTTTTTGGCACTTACAGAGTTGTCGGCGTCCAGATATTGAGCTCTCCAAGTTTTATCGTCGTAGCTTAAGTCGTTCCCTCTATAATAGACCTAACCGTTCCCTTCCGTCGGCTTGAAACAATACATTTTTAAGAAATCGATTGATCTTTTCTCGATATTTACGCACGCCGCGTTGTGCCCGGTTTTCCTGTAGACGGTCACATATAGATTTCAAAAATATGGGCAGTTAGTTTCATGAAGTGAAGTCTACAAGGGTGTGATACTTTTGAAACAGCTTCTTTCAGATGATACACATAATAAATAAACTTTGCAGTACTCACATTGAACACGAGACTCATGGTGATTCCCAACAGCAGTAAGCTTATTTTTTCTTATGATAACTGACATCACAATTCCCCTTTCTATCTGCATGCTTAGGCCAGTGACCTAAATTTACATTCAGTCTATTAGCTGAAGATGCTCAACAGATCGTGGACGACCAGCACTACGACAACTTGTAGAGAAGCTACCAATGAGCTGTTTTGCTAGCTCAAGTAGTACTGCTACTACTGCTGCCTGAATTGATTGTTCTTTCACGCCCCTTTCTTCCTCTTCCTCCCCTGCTATGGCCTTGCTTTTACTGTTACTCGCCTATCTCTCCCTCTCCCTCCTCGTACATGCCACCTACTTCCACTAACACGATGTTGAGAAATGTCTGATACTGCTCCAGACCCTTGAGAAGTGACATCCATAGTAGGTGAAGGACTGAAGTCTTCCATGGATGATGGAAGAAGGAAACTCCTTTGACTTGCTTGATCATCCATGTCAATTGACTCCATCTGTAAAGTTACAATAGATTCCTGTTCAATGTATTCTTGTGCATTCTTTCTCTCTCTCCCTATATTATTATATTTTTTATTGATTATTATATTGACTTGCAACCAGCTATTTTGCATGTTACTTACTATAACACCTAAAAAGTATTGTTTGACTATATTTTATATAGTTACTACATCTATTTTACTACTCTACATTTACCTGAAACATCCAAGTTGACTCCAGTAGTGCTACTAGGCTGAACTTCCATTCCACTACTCAGAGTTGCTAGCTCAACTGTGTCCAAATGCTGCTGCCCAGCACAAGCAAATATTCCTTCACCCTCCTCGTCGCTAGTTTCATTCTCAGAAAGACCAAAGTCGTCGTCGAATAAGTGCTGAATAACTTTGTCGGCATCCATTCTCTCTCCTGCGGTCAACGCATGCGGTCAAGCAATTTAAAAATTTGAATTTATTTTTCCCTTTTTCCCTAGTTACCGACAACACAAAAGTTGCCTATTTAGGGCGTTGTTAAAGCTTTTCATTCTGCGTACTTTGAGACCAAATTTAGGATCGGATCGCGAGCGGTTGAATTTTTATTGGTAAAAGCGCCATATGGCGCTTTTGTCGGTGAAAGGGTTAATAGGTACATAATTGCAGCTATGCCAAAAAACATACATCATAATTAAAATCAATTTGCAAAAGGGTTATTAATAAGTGGCTAAGTGGTGAACTGTGCACATTTGGGCATAAAGTTTATTGTCACTGACTACCTATGGTATTCACTCAGAGTGCTGACTAGGCTAACCTTTACATCAGGTGCTATGCTTTTGGCCAGTAGCTACAAACATTAGCTAACATCATACATGGTGACAAGAATAAGTCTCATTGTTTAGCTACAGCAACATTCATAATGTAGCTAATGATATGCAAGCTTTTGAGTCAAGTTATATCATCACAAGTACAAAATAATAGTTTTTTTTATTACGTACGTAGCTGAGGAAGTGCCAGAAATAATGATAACCCGTCGTGTACAATTACCCCTTAGCTATCTCGATTCAGGTACGGATTACTCCAGTATGGCGTATAGGGCCCCCACTCTATTTGAACTTACCCTCAACAACCTTAGAAGCGAAGACCGATAAGTACAGCGAAACAAACAACAGAATCATGCCGATGTATATCTTCTTGAAGGAGAGAGCCAGAATAAACACAAAACGATTAGCGTATTCCCCAATCTACACAGGTCACAAAATGTATTACGTCATTAGCTATTCTATAAAAAAAACAAACTAGACCGCATTCATTACCTGCCATGAATATTATTAATCGTGGACTAAGGAAGGAAACGAAAACAAACTGGATCCTTTGTCTGATTTCAACCTTACCTCTTCACCAGCTGTGCATCTACCTTGGACATGTATACAAACTAGTGTACTTTCTTTTGTTCGTTTTTGTTAGTGAGTGCATAATTTCTTATTAGCTGCATACAATTATCTGTCATCATACTGAAATTCATTCTATTGTTCTAACCTTGTCAATGTAATTTACTTCTATAAGCAAAATAAACAATGCTCTAATAGATATATAACTTCTTATTCATATACTCTAGCTTTTCTCATTCACTGATCATTCATTTCCCTGTACTGCCTATAAACCTGAATATGATAATTCAATGTTTACTGTTATTATTTAGGAGAAATGGACTGGATCAGTCTTTAGGAGAATGGCAGAGTGCATTAATGTAATATGGAATAAAATTGTTTAAAGTACTTTTTATACATGCATGTAGATTACAGAATGAAAGAAGCAGAGAAGTTGGTTTTATAATAGCTAACTTGCCATTTAAAATTAATAATTTTGACTGAATTACAAATTCACCATAATATAGTCAGGGGTCTATATGTAATTTTATTGGAATTTTTTTTTGAGAAATAGAGAGTGAAGAAAGGCAAAATGTATAAACACTTTTCGTGTGCACTGCTCTGTGTAATGTAATGGACAATGCCAACTAGTCTTGTTTTGGTTGACTAAGGTAAAAATAAACTAGACATTTCAGCCCACATCCCCAAACTTTATCAATGAGCAAATCATATCAAACTTTCAGACAGTAGATAACAAAAGAAACACATTCACTGATTCTTATGTTTCCACTTATGTGTGATATTTGTTACACATTCTGTATTTTGACCATAACTTTAAACAGAAAACAATGAGATTGAGATAATTTAATTACATGGTGTCCGCTTTGCTTTGATATCCAACCTGAAATATTAATATGTACAAGCAATTGTACCAAGAATACTTTTTTGTAAAAATATTTTGCTCCTAAATGTCACCTGAGATCAAACCCAGGACAGGTCCTGATCTAAAAAAAAAAATTCTTGATGTGTAAAATATAATATATTATGAAGTTTCATGCTTCACCATAAAAAGCACACACAAAAAAATGTTGAGAAGCTTGACTATGGAGCCAACAAAGCACAGACATTGCTTAGTTTCCATGCATGTACAAGAGCAGATACAATGAATTCTGGGGTGAGTGTAACTATTAAAAAAATAAAAGCAGTGAAGTTACTTAAGATAGGATTTCTAGCTAGGCAGATTACAGAATGAGGAAGAGTTTTATAATAACTTAGAATTGGAACAATAGGTGTGAATGGGGTTAGATTACAAAATTGAACACAAGTAAGTAGTTGAGGTGAGGACACAATCATGGCCTCAGTAGTGGATTGAGCAGAAGATCTTAATTATCAGATAGCAGAGAAAGGAATATTATTGAGCAGTGTTTAATTCAGTGATTTTTACTCAAGTTCATTTCAAGTAGTTCTCCATAATCTTAACCAACCCACATCAATTCAATTAAAGTTCTAATTAAGCCCTTTACTTTAATTTGCTCCAGGAACAATCTATTAAATTGGTGCTGAGAGTTCAATAAGTCATATTTTTTTTCATCTTCGGCTTTAACCTCTTGTATAGCAGTAGGTCATTTTCTCATAATTTTTGATAATCAATGTTTTGATTTAAACCAAATTGCTGAAATTATAAATCTTATGCCAACAGTAAATCAATTCCACATTGAGATAGTAAGCTTTTGTTTAATTGATCTGCTGATAGAATTACTGACACTTCGATCAACTTTAATAATACTAAACATATACAGAACTACTCTCTTACCTCGCTTTTGAATTGCTGAGACATTAGATCAACTTTGAACTCATAATAATGTAGCCAGTTTAATAATTGGTAACAAAAATATGCTGATTGTACATACTGGTATGATTTCATTACACATACAGGCGTTACATTTGCTGACAATATAGCAATCGCAATTTAGAGTAATTACCATCTTACCAAATTAACAGTATTTTAAATTCATTTTTTATCTAGCAATCATTTGAGTAGAAAAAGCATTGCAGTCATGTTGAAAAATCAGAACTGCAAATTTATTTGACTTGTAATGATATTCCATACATCAGTCTTACACAGAATTACTGTAAGTGTATAGTTGAGCACATTATTATAAAATTCACACATATATTGACAAACAGATAATAAAGACTATACTTGTGATAACAATAAAGAAGTAATGATACTACGATATTCAGAGTTAAAGTTTAGTTTCCTTTATCTGTTCCATTCTTTGTATAAGTATAAAACAAAGTGTACACAGAGACTTATCTTTCTTACACTTCTGATTGTAGCATGCATTGTTCTCACAAAGAACCTAAATACATAAAGAAAGAAATTGAACTATATAAAATTAGAATATTTACAGGAATGAAAAACAATTGAGAGTTTAGCTATTATGCATAAGTGTGACAAAAACTTGATAAAGTTAATTGGTGAGCGAGCTAAGCGAGCGAGACACTTACAGGGGTAACACAATTGAAAATGGGGATGTCTGTTTGTTTATATATATGTTTGGACGTATGTATGTCATTTTGTACTTTCACCCTAACGTATTTTTGTGTTTTCTCCGTGTTCGACCCCATCCCAAACTTCACTTAACAGAATCAGAATCTTTATTAGCGATCATTACCCGTATCACCCTAGAAATTGAACTGTTTACCGCTTTGAATTCTTTTGCGGGTGCAGTTAAAACTAAAAAACTTATGGGAGCTCCATTTCTATTTGAGTTAGTGGTTGGGGTAAGTTAATAAATACGCTATTTGTCACAGTTGTAAGCCCTATGCAACAGTATTTACTTGAAAATTCATTGTCCACTAGACGAAAGTAAGTCTTGCGTGGGAATGTTCAGTTGTGTGAAAGTATTGTGCGTTCAACTACTACACAAAGAAATAACGTGACTTGATTGTGTTGCTTCATTTTCAATTCAAACATTTGCGAGGAGCGGTTACTATGGCATTGAACCCCTTTACCGTATATATGTAATTTAAAAACTTGACTTTATTTTAGTGGCTTGAGTGTTAGTAGTTAGAACAAATCATTTAACAATAGTGTGGTTGAAGGCCTGCTCGCCATTTGTGCTCAAGCACACCACTAGTTAGTGTTTATATTGTTATAATACAAATAATAAGAAACATTTGTAACTTACAACATTGCACTCTTTACAACAATCTGGATGGCCACTTGAAGAACCAAGTTGATGATTTTTCTTCTTATAGTACATATTTTTATTTTTTATATCTTTACATTGTTCACACAATACATGTCTATCCAGGCGTATAGACCGTGAAGCTTCACTGATTTTGGCTATTTTCTTCAAATCTAGTCATAGAAAGAGTTGATACACATTAATTAAAATATGATTAAATTTACTCACGGATATTTGGCCTCTGATACTTGTCAACACATTTGCAGCATACTTGACGATAATCCAATGTACGACCAATATATATACTACCATCTTCTTCTTTAGGGCAAAATCTACATCTTATCTACATATACAAATTTAATCCAGTTTTAATTAAAAAGGCAAAAATATAGAATAAAGCCTTACTTTCCCACAACTTGGGCAATAGTTTGTATTAATTTGATCTTTCATTCCAATGTCTTTGTTGCAATAAACACAATTTTTATTTGATGAATTTGTTTTTAATGGCTTCAAGTATAAATCAATGTGGTTGTCTGCCTAAAAAATATATACAGTTATAAAAATTTAAAGAAGTATAATTGATATTAGTGGTGTTGGAACATGTAGCATAATATTGACTAATAGCTATCCTAAAAACACAATGACACATAATTGAGAAGATGTCTAGCATTATTTTATGTAACTAAAAAAAACGTGCTACTTCTGTAGTTTCATATTCATGTCAAATTATAAAATGAGCATCTTTACACAGTGACAATTGTGTCATATTTGATACAAACTTGAAATGAATACACCAAGTAAGTTTATACACTTTGATAAAAATTATTGCTTCAAACACTATGCATATTACATGAAATGGTAATAACTTGTTAATTAATTAATCAAAACACACAAATCATATTTTTGCTTCATATAAACTTCTGTTTAGTCTATTAATAATGTTTATACAATTCTAGGCTATTTGAAATTTGAAAAGTTGAGGGTGGCAATTTAACCCTTTGCGGACGAACGCGGGCGAGCAATTATGTAATTAAATACGCGCACGCCGTAAAACCAATTAGTTGCCCGAGATGACGACGTTTTACCAGTGGAGTTCGACACGTGGAAAAAGAAAACGGGCGAGTGTTTCTTTTGTGTTAGGCCTCAAATAATCTGCCTCTAGCGTTGTAGCTATGGTAATTCGTTAGTTTATAGTTTATAGAGTTATTTTGAATACAAACTTAGTTGGAATTATCGAGGAGGCCATAGTTTGTTAGCTATTTTTTTAGCTTATATTTATGAAAGGAGAAATCACACCCAAGTGTAAGTTCTAGTTTTAGTTTGCTTATTTCTAGCTACTTTAGGCCTTTACTTCTTAGTAGATGTTCTATTTGAAAATAGCTAGACACAAAGTGTAGGAAAAAATTTTTTTTAATTTAGTTGGTGCACTCGATATAAGTTTATTTTATAAGACTTATTTTGTAGAATAGAGATTGCAAAATGTATACTATGTATGCTACTGAAAGTTTTAGCGCGCTACGCGCTCTGTAACTGTAATAACAGAGCAAAAAAGAGCTTGTCACGAATTCGTGACAGCCGTATTCTCTTGACGCACCCGGTGTGTCACAGATTCGTGACCATCGTACGCGCGCGTTAAGTTACGGCGGTAACGAATGCGTGACGATCGTACGCAAAGGGTTAAGCAATGCATCTGCAAGAAGCAAGAATAGGGCTCAATTGCTAAAACAATCTCAATATAAGCATCTATCAGAAAGTGTGGTTCATTCTCTATTTAATGTTAACCACCCTTTCATAACAAAAAAAAAATCTTAACAAAAAAAGTCCGTTAAAACAACAACAACTTTGAATATCTACTTAAAAACAACAACAATATATCTTCAGCGTCAGAGGAAAACTGCTAGTTATAAGGCTGTATAAATTTGTAGCTTATATATGTTCTAACATAAATCCATGATCCTACATTGTTTCATTTCTTGCCCCAAATATACAGTTATTTCAATAAGAAACTTGGTGGATGTCCAATTACTGAAGCTAATTTTTAAGTAGCTAATGTGTTGCAGAATGATACCATGCTGCCATGCTGAATCTGGTGTTGTGTAGTGAACAATATTAGAGTGCTATACGTCTTCTACACTATCTTCATCGTCAGTATGCAACAAAGGTGATACTAAGGTAGGTAGGTGGATAGAATTGGTATATAATTGCCACTTTCAACATGAAGTGCATTAAGTAGAAAAATGGTTTTACAATAAAACTGGTCGAACCAGTCATAAAAAGGTGGATATTACTTTAGTAACATATAAATTGAAAAAAAGAAAGCAGGATTTAGGGTTGCCCAAGAAAGTATGGGAAAAGCTACAAAAGTCATGATTACTTAAAAGTTACATGGCCCATGTGATGATTCTTCCCTAAATCACTGTTAGAACCTGAAGTTGCTCCTCCAGTAAGGGTTACTTCCGGCGGAAAAAAATACGGCGGCTCGCAGCACCGCGGTTAAGTAATAATTCGGCCGGTAATTTTACCCTTAAGTCTTCATGTTAATGTACTAGTGACCTTTAAGTCTTCATGTTAATGTACTAGTGACCTTTAAGTCTTCATGTTAATGTACTAGTGAATTTTAAGTCTTCATGTTAATGTAGTAGTGACCTTTAAGTCTTCATGTTAATGTACTAGTGACCTTTAAGTCTTCATGTTAATGTACTAGTGACCTTTAAGTCTTCATGTTAATGTACTAGTAACCTTTAAGTCTTCATGTTAATGTACTAGTGACCTTTAAGTCTTCATGTTAATGTACTAGTGACCTTTAAGTCTTCATGTTAATGTACTAGTGACCTTTAAGTCTTCATGTTAATGTACTAGTGACCTTTAAGTCTTCATCTTAATGTACTAGTGACCTTTTATTTAGTCTTCATGTTAATGTACTAGTGACCTATAAGTCTTCAATAGAGTTACTGGATTACACATAACGAAAGGCTCCGCTCCACTTCTGGGTGTTTGAATACGGTGGCACATGTGAAGATAATTTTCACTGTATTAAATTATATCAACTCACATTTTCATTCTGACTGAAAATTTTACTTGTTCCAAAGTAAAGAACGACTGCGATCAGTAGACCAGATAAAAGGAACAAAAACATTGAAAAAGCTGCAGCAACACTATCTAGTGTAGACTGAACACAAATCTGTTGTCCACAACAATCTGGAAAATATGAAAAACAATGCAAGGATTATAAAAAAATGTACTTTATAACACATACTCACTCAAACTTATTTGCTGTATGCATATACACATATCTCTGTTTTCAAATACAATGAGATATCAAAGGTGCTATCCAGTATGGCGGTAAAAGTTGTCAATATTTTCTTTGTTTTTTTTTTATGTCAGTGACGGGTGGACTTATAAACATCAAATTATTTGGAAAGTACAGTATAATAACTCCTCTCTTCTTCAAGCTTAGTCTTTATAAAAGAATGTTTTTCTTCATTTTAGCAGTCCTTGTAGCTAATTGCCTCCACATGAAATTTAGAAGGTAGTCATTTCTTCAACAAAAAATACAACTAAAATAATTGTCATTAAATGCATGTGCGGTCGTTTCCTATTTGGTATACTTGACGTTCGAAAAATCGAGTTCCACTATAATGTTACGTGTAATTAAGCAAGTGCATAAGGTAGTGTGCTTGCACATTATAAACACAGCTAATAATAAATCACAACAAAGGTGTCTCACTCCTAATTCTAATTAACAGAAATCACGACAATTGATAGTTTAGAAATTAGAAACCTCAACTTCAGATAAATAGAAGAAATTATTGATGGCATTATAAAAAAAATTAATTAAAAATTTAAGTAACTTTTATCTATTGTGTTTATCATAGTACAACTATGGTTTCATATAAAGTATATATAACATTAAAATTCTTTTTGGTCAATTAAAAGAACAGGAAAATGAATTATTTTGCTAAAGAGGCACAAGGTAAGGTGATATTCAGCAGCATCATGTGTATAAGTATTCCATGTATGCACAAACCTGTAGAATAAAAGTTTGTAGCTATCCATAAGCCCAATGTCACCAAATACCAAATAAATAATCCACAGAATATCAATACTGTTATTTTCCAATCACAAAGTATATCTGTAAAGTAACAATGATAAGTAATTAAAATGAATCAATAAGAACATTACTATATAATAGGTCGCACATGTAGCTATTCACTTAGTTACGCAAGGAAACCAGTAGTAATGAATTAATTCTTATATACACATTTGGACTTGCACAATCAATTTGTGGACCAATATATATTAAATATAAACTTTATTGGTTTCATTTGATAAGCAAGTAGTAAAAAAATCCATATTTTGATTAAGATGTGATTTTTGAGACCATTGTTTCCCGTAAACTTACAGACAACACTTGTTAATTTGTTCACCCCTAACAGTATCTCACTCGCGCTTTGCTTACTTGATACAATTTTAATAATGAGTGAGATGAAAGAGAGTTAGTAGAAGATACAGTTCAATCTTTGCAAATAAAAGTATTTCAAATATTGTTTTGTAAAGTTTAAGTGTAGTGTTATAAGGAACTCAAAGTGTATTTCCTTTTATCTGCATATTGAAGTAGAAGTTTGTTGGTCATTTGCCAGTGTCATATTCAGTGGCTGTAATGTTGACAAAGAAAATAAAGTTTATGAATCAAAGTTTGTTCCAAGGCTAGCCTGATTTGCAAAGTCTAAAAGCAATTGCTGGAATTGTTATGGATTGAGCGAAGTGAGTGAGATACTATTAGTGGTGGATAATGCAAAATCGGATATATGTTATACGTATGCATGGATTGTACGTATGCCTTTCAAATGTGCGTGTGGGGAACTTTTTCTCCTAAAGACGGCTTTTCAGGCTTGACCCCAGTTTCTTTGGAAACTACAGCATTAACCAAGTTTTACTTTAAACTTAGTCTCTAAATTGTGAGAGAATTGCTGTGAAAATGCTTGTTTTTCAAGTCACAAACAGTTGCTGTTACCAGTTACTATGGCATTGAAGACCCTTTACCAAACTTTGCCTTTTGGGGGGGAGGCTGCGAAGTGCCAATTGTTGGTTGTCTAGAGCCACTGGTAGTCAGAATGCCTTAATATTAATGCTAAGGAAGCTACCACTACTTGGGAAAATCTGAGGTAAGTATGTAATTCCATATTATTGTTAGCTAAAATTACAAAAATAATTCTGGCCTTCCTTTTTTTGTAGCCAAAAACTTGTTGTCAAAAGTGATTGGTAAATTATGATAGTCAGAATGGTTTAAGTTTGATACTACAAAAGTTACCATTACTCAGATAAGTGAGTAATTTTGTATTTGTTTGCTAAAATTAATGGTCTACTGCTATTATAGCGTTTTGCAGGAACTAAGCTAAATATTGTAACAATACTGTAGCTTTATGTCACCTAACTAGGTAGGTTCGCTCGCCATTTGTGCTCAAGCACATCACTAGGATATATGCATGTATGTATGTGTGTATGTATGTATGTATGTATGTATGTATGTATGTATGTATGCGTACACGTATGTAGTACTTACTACACAAATCAAAGTGTAATAATGGTGAAATATTTGTAGCACTGTAATTGGCGAGTGTGTAAAGCGAGTGAGATACTCTTAGCGGTAACACAATTGAAAATCGGGGATATTTGTTTGTTTATATAATATATGTGGACATACGCATGCCATTTTGTACTTTGTCCTTCACGTTTTTGTGTTTGCTTTATGGTCTACCCTTTTCCATACCTCATATAAACTGGATCTTTCGGTTTATCGATCCCGTATCATTCAAGGAAATTAATTGTTTACCCCTTTGCATTAGGTTGTTTCTGAATGATACAAGATGCACTTAGGTCTTAAAAACTTACCGTTATACTCAACACTGTGCAGTAATTCTTTAGAACTTGTTTTTTTTTTAAGTTGCAAAATGTTGTGGCGAATGGTTACTATAGTATTGAAACTCTTTACCAGACGTAATAAAAAAACTCGGCCTTTCTTTAGTAGCTGTGAGTGCTGTTGTCAAAAAACACTGGTAATTCATATAGTCACAATGAGATTATATTAGAGATTACAGAAAATACCAGTACTCAGAAAATTAAGGTAAGAAAATGGTTCGTGTTTGTTAAATAAAGTATATAATGGTCACAATGGCTATGTACTTAGCTATGCATTTAGAAATGGACTGATAGATTCTTTTGAAGTGTTTTGTTTGTGCACTGACTCACTTGCCCTTTGTATTCAAGCACATCACTAGTGCATTTTCTAGAGGTGAGTGAAAATAAGCCTGAGAGTGAAATATCTTGCCATATCACTGTTAAGAGTGTAATAAGTGGTTTATTCTAAGCTAAACATCTTCACTTAAGTACTTTGGTAATTCTTGTGTAAAATTGGCTGTAAATCTCTCATGGGGCTCTCCGCACTCCCAGCTGATTTTTTAGCAGCTGCTGCAACAGTTTGCTTACTAGAGGAATGCAGCAGTATGAACACTGAAAACTGGTAAGCCAGGCTGGTTACTATAACTACTAAGATAATGAGCTTGCTTAATATGTGAGATAATACCATGTGATAACATAAGATATGTATGGGTCACTACACGATGATGTAGCTAAAAATAACATTGTGAAAATATATAGCATGGAATAAATACATTTATATATACCGTCAAATCAAAATTTTAATAGACCTGATACTGTTTACTTGCTTTACACTAATGAAACTCAAACTTGGGATGCTACACAGAAAAAATAAATTTACCTGTTTTTTTCCTCCACAGTTTAACTAAAAATATAAGTAGTGCCGTCGCAATTTCCAATACTCCTAGTATGTAGAGTGCTATACCAAGTCCAAGAACAATACTGTTTCGCTCTGAAGTTGCTAAATACACAAATAAAAATACAATCATTAATCAAATGTGACCGTCTATACAGGAAAACCGGGCACAACGCGGCGTGCGTAAATATCGAGAAAGATCAATGGATTTCTTAAAAATGTATTGTTTCAAGCCGACTGAAGGGAACGGTTAGGTCTATCATAGTGGGAACGACTTAAGCTACGACGATAAAACTTGGAGAGCTCAATATCTGGACACCGACAACTCTGTAAGTGCAAAAAAATTTTTTTCGAAGGGTGCCGCGTTGTGCCCGGTTTTCCTGTAGACGTCACAAATGCAGACTCAAGTAACTATAGATGGATATTTTACAATTTAAGTATAGTCTTGAAGGTTACAAATTTGTAATATTTATTATTACTATATATATGTGACCGTCTATAGGAAAACCGGGCACAACGCGGCGTGCGTAAATATCGAGAAAAGATCGATTGATTTCTTAAAAATGTATTGTTTCAAGCCGACGGAAGGGAATGGTTAGGTCTATTATAGTGGGAACGACTACAATAAAACTTGGAGAGCTCAATATCTGGATGCCGACAACTCTGTAAGTGCAAAAAAAATTTTGTCGAAGGGTGCCGCGTTGTGCCCGGTTTTCCTGTAGACGGTCACATATATATATATATAGTACTCATTACACGAGTCAGAGTGTGATATGGTGAAATATTTGAGGACAAGAGCCAAAGGTAAGTGAAAATAAAGCCTGAGAGTGAAATATCTAGCCATATCACTCTAATGAGTATAATAAGTGGTTAATTCCACAGTAGTTTGTTGGTAACTGTTGGTGTAAAATTGGCTGTAAAACTCTCTAGGTGCTCCCAACACCCCCAGCTGATATATAGCAGCTGCTCTAACCTGGTTGGGTAGGCTTCACTAGAGTAAAGGTAACTGTAAAAAACCTGTATTCGCAATTTGACTAAATCTTAAATGTTTTAAAATGGTTAACTAACCTTCAAATTGAGTAAAAAAAAAAAGACTTTTTAGGTGGTTACCAAATTTCAGAAATAATCATGCACTATAAATTTCATGTGACATGAGTGTTTGAGTATATACAGCCATATTCAATTATAAATCCAACTTGCACCTGTTTCATGGTTTTTGCTTCAGTTACTATTTAATCTTGATAGCTATATAATTAGATCCAGTTGCTATATTGTTACTAGGTGTACTAACTAGGTAAGTGTGGACTATTCTTTTGCCTTCAGCCATTTCTGCGAAAATGCTGATAAACAAAGTTGCTAGTGGCAACTGGGCATGCGTAAACGGGATCTACAATAGTTTCTGCTCAAACTTCTAACTAAAATTTAATATAATTAGCTACTAATTCAATAATAATCACAAGAATGAAATCTGCTTACAGAAGAACTAATATTTACAGGCCTGGAGCAACTAGTCCGGCTGGTCCAGTTTTGGCTGGACCATCTTTTGAAATGGTGAATTCTGGAATAATTACTATCTTTTCCAAATTGACGACCCTTACAGATTAGTTTTATACTCCCACAGTTTGTTTAGCAGTGTGTTAGCATTAACAATTACGATAATTACTGAAGTCTAGGATATTTATTGTTGCAAGTGTAAGTACAGTTTGCAATGCAGGTAGCAGGTAACTATCCTAGCTATGATGGCATCATTCTAAACCAATACAATTTTTTTTTTTTAGCTAGCTATTCACAATTATAGTGAATAAAAGTATGTATAGACTTGTCACACCCATGAAATATCCGTAGCTATACCTATGAACAATTTTGGCCACATCCACTCCTGGAGGGACCAATTCATGAGAGATTCCTCCGTCCCTGAATTGTGTGGCATGTAAACTACTAATAAATATTCCAAAATGCTGAGTTGATTTGTTTAGCTAATGGTTTGACTATATAAACTAATTAGTGGGTTTGGTGTTCTGATCAAGAGCCACAAGTCACAGGGTCACCTCCCAGCTCTTTCCCGCAATTTCTTTATAAGTACAAAACAAAAAATGCATCAGAGTAGTGACTGGAAAGGGCACTTATGATAAAGTACAAAACCAAAAAAAAAAATCATAATCTTATAAAATGGCAGGCTTGATGTGGTGTGCATCTTTGATTATTGATGTCAATAGTTATGAGAAATAGTAGTGATCATCACGTGATCATCCTTGCTGAAGGGATGAATGAGTGTGTTGTGTGTTGCACTCTCAATAACAGACAAAGGTGTGACAGGAAGCCTCCATGGAGGTGCCAGAGTGGTTGTGGTTACAAGTGAGCATGGAGCAGTTAGTGACCAAGAACAAAGGGAGGAAGGATGTGCATGATGAATATTGAATGTTGTGATGGTAGTAATAATAGTGCCTTTGAAACTATACTTTGTGAACAAGCAGTGGAATTTGGAAAAAGAAGAGGAGGTATTCACAGACTTCATTAGAATATTCTCATAGTTAATTATAAATTTTCGTAAGGAGGTGACATCAATAAAATACAGTGGCTTACTAGATTACAATATTGAGTGGAGTAATCCTAATCCTCTTATTAACCTGCAGTCAAGAGAGATAGCATTTGTTCAGCAAAAAGCCTTCTGACTCTTTAAGACTGGACTTTACGCAGGTAGCAACATTATTGTGAATACCTTCCATTCAAAACAGTAAGCGAGTAGCGTTTGAAGTTAATAGAGTGACGTGGCCAATAAGAAGGTTAAACACTTGCTTTCACAAGGATATTGGAACCATAACACAAGGTACACCAAATGATGTATCACATAGCAGTGTTATCTTGTCAGGACCATTTTAATACCAAACTGAGCATGGACTCTGAGTATGTCAAACCTATCCTAATCGTCTTATTGATTTGCAGTCAATGTAGCAATTTAATGGTAATCACAAGACTTACAGAATTTGATCTAATATAATGATTGTGTGTCATTTGCAGTGCTAATAGATATTCAGTAATGTCATTTAGCAAATGGCTTAGGAGCGAGTAAATGTCAGGTGATGTTGTCATTAAGGAATGAACCATGAGTTATAGGTTTGCCAAATTAAGTTATTTATGTGCCTGTGAAACAATCTAGATTCATATATTTTGGATTCTTGCTTTGTCTATAGTAATAATTTTTGTGTTGCAACATAAGTTAATGTACTGAGGGCTGATAATGATGAGGTTTTCTACAATTAAACGATTCATCAAAAATATTTTTTCCATAAACAAAGATAACATTAATGCTACTTTTATTATTTTACAAGTATTCTTAGAAATTACAATGTAGTAATAAAATTTAATACTATATGTTGAAATTTTAGATGATCAATATGAACAAACCAATAATTAAAAAATGACTAATTATATTATATGACGATTATAATTATTGAAAAAGGAAAAGGAAAACCATATAATTTGATAACAGAAATTGTACATAATTAACAAATTGGTACTTAGTGAACAATTTTTAGACTAATTCATGTATTAACATAATTATTGTAAGTATTCCAGGTAGCCACTGCATTATAACTTACTTTGGAGAGATCCATTTAAAGTCTGAAGAATAACTGAATTGTTTATGAATGCCATAAATTGTACTGTTCGCATATTAGTGTCATAGCGTATAGTTTCATCATCTCCATGTGTGATATTAATTTGGTTAGAATTAACACTTGCAGTGCAATTATCAAAGTAATTAGGACATAATATGACCAAAGAACACTGGTCTTCTCTAAGATAGTCAATATTTCTTCCTACAAATAACAAGTAAATAAAATAAGTGTATAATCAAATCTTAATTGTTAATCCAATGACAGAGCCAATGTTCTACATGTATAATCAAATTTGCATCATTGACGAGTGAGTGAGTGATACACTATCAGGGGTAATACAATTGAAAATTGGGGATATTTGTTTGTATTATATGTTTAGACATTATACTTATTAATTTTGTACTTTGACCCTGAACCCTATGGTTTACCGATAATTACCCCCATCATCCTAGAAATGGGATTTTTTACCGTTTTTAATTCTTTTGCGGGTGCACTAAAAGCTTAAATACTTACTGGAGTCCCTTTTCTATTCGAGTTAGTGGTGGTAGTAAGTATTTGTATTAGTTATTAACTCTATGCAACAGTTTTTACTTTGAAAATTCATTGTCCAGAACCACACAAAGGTAAGTCTAGTGTATGTATGTCCAGTTGTATTGTGAGGTACAAGAATATCACAAAGAAAACATTTAAATAACATGACTTGTTTAGTTTTTTTTTGTATTTTGAATTGAAACAGTTGCGGCGAGTGGTTGATGGTATTGAAACACTTTACCATAAATACATAATTGAAAAACTTCTTAGTAACACGAGTGTTAGAAGTCAAAATCAATCATTAAATAATAGTGTAGTTTAGGCTTGCTCGCCATTGTGCTGAAGCATATTGCTAGTAATACAACTTACCGATTGATATTGTTGCAGAAGAAACAGTGTTGCTAATTACTGAAGTATTAGCAGAAATCTGTATCTCATAATCTTCTAACTCAATTGATGAAGGAATTAATGATATTGCACAAGCTTTGCTAGAGCAAATATTATTATTACTGTAAATATTACGATTTGTTAGTGATTGTGTTAATGTCACTTCATAAAATATAACAGTATTGCAGTTGAAGACATCCAACTGTAGACATATAATTAAAGAGTAAGAAAGATATGATTTAAAATTTTACAGACAGGCTGATCCGAGGAATAACTAAATATTATGACATAGTAGGTAGAGCAATTAATTACAATTCAGACATGAAAAATAAACAACTTATACTTTCTATAAGCCATGGGGTATGTTTTTTTTAATAATTTAAGACTCCCCATTTTTTGTTACTATATTATGTACATCTAATCTTAACATAGTACACTAAGTTATTTAAAAGTGAAGGTACAGATTTTCAGGAAAACTACACGTTTTTTTGTTTTTTTTTGCTATGCGAATAATTTGAGCTAACTCTCCAATAAGAATAAATTTGTTAATTTACTTATAAAATTATTCACTTACATCTTTCCAAAACAGTTCAATCAACTCCAACTTTCCTTTTTGGTCATACATGGCATTATATGTTAATTCAATAGTGCCATTACTTTGAACTTCTTCTACAAATACATAAAGATGTTCTGTCATACAAATCTTGGTGAATAATGAATATTATGTACTAAATGTTCAACTCATGTGAAAATATAAAATTGTTAATTATTATATTTATCATAATTCATAATTGCATGAATTTTGAAAAATTAAAACGATGGTTTTGAGTAATTCACTGGTACAATAAAACTATGATTGTAGTTGTATTTTTTAATAACTTTACAACTCAAATTTATTGACACTGTAGTGAAAACAAAAGAATCTATAATAGGTACACCTGCATGCACAAGGTACACCTGCATGCAAAGCAGGAAAAACAAAAACTAAAGAAAATGTTAATTAGTGGCATCTTATGGGGAGCATTTGAGACAAAGTACCATTAATGGACTAGCTACTAGTCGATTAATATGAGGGTCTAGGTAAAGTTAAATGCAAAATTTTGCAGTATCTGTGCATTGGTAGTGTTTCACCATTCTTCACTAGGCTCTATTAGGTGTGGAGTAGGTTAGTCGCTGCAGCTAGAAAGATGTAATTAATACAGTAGGAGGGGAGGCTATTGGCTTTACAAAACCTAGGTTACTACAACCCAAGTCATGTATTTAGAGGACTAATAATTTATTGTCTCTCGTTGCATACACAGAAAACAAACCTCAACCAGAATCAAGTAAGCAAGTGGTATAAATAGCCGGCCATGCTTAGGTTATTCTATAGCAATGATAATGTAGTAATACGAATAATTGATTGCAAGCCGCCTTGTGAGGTGGTATTCGTACACCTTTCTATAATTTCTTACATTCAATTGGTTAAATCTTCAGCATGCTGAAGAGAAAAAATGTTTGATTTTAATAGAATATTGAAGAAAAGATGCGTTGTTTATTTTAGAGCTCTTCAAGATAAATTGTAGGCCATTATGATAAGTGAAATTAAAAATATTAAATTCAATTAATTACTATATATTGGACTATAACTGTTTATATAATGAAATCTTACCAACAACTTGAAAATTATTGATCTTGAAAGCATTGCTTCTAATATACATTGACCCACAACTTATATTTTGTTCTTGGAATGGAAGAAGATCCTTTACATTCACCGTTAAAGTGAAGTCGATGTAATTAAAATCGCCATTATAATATGCATTCTCTATCTGTGCAGTTGCATTAATCACATCAGATTGTAGAGACAGAGGAAATTGATCTCTTGAACTGAATGAATATACTGCTAAAACTGTAGAACCAGCAAACCATATAATGTCCGTGCTATTTAAATTCTCAGCATTACAAACTAATTTCAATGGCTCAGAACATTGTTGTCCAGATAATTCGTGATTAGTAAATCCATTTCTTACAGAAAGTATGGGCAAACACCACCCTGAAATTATGTACACAAAAGAATTACAAGATAATGTTAAACATTGTATTTGAAATATTCCTACTTGCCATGCTATATTTATTGGTAACTGAGCGAATCAAGTAAGGCTGGTGAATAATTGAAAATCGGGTATATGTGGTATAAAAAATGTACCTACTTATGGATTGTTTGAGGTCTCATATATAGTTAGCACGTGCAGGGCAATTTTTTCCCTAAAACTAGTCTTTGTTGGGATTATCAAGCAATTTTTCCGATAGTGTAATAGTCAAAATGAGTTTTTTCTCAGTATTATTAATGACTTGCTTGTGATTTGTGCTCAGTGCAACACTAGATAAAGTATTGAGTCAGATGTAACATCACATTCCCCAATTTGTATTACAGAAAAGTGTTTCACCAGTTATGATTTCAAGTTTTGGGAAACAATTGGACTGTAAAAGGCTGAAAAAAAAACAAACAAACAAAAACTTGACTACCATTATAATATTGTTGGGATTAAGTTTTAGTTTCCATTTGTAAAGTAAGTTGTAACATCTGTAATGGTGTCAAGTACCACTGGTGATATATACTTCTATTTATAATATCATTATTGTTGATAGTATAATGTTGTAAGTTAACATCAACATACTACCAGGGAATTACTTCACTTGTTGCAAAGTATCTACTAGCTGGGACGAAAAAACAACAAGACTGACAGAAAGACAGACATAAAGGGCAGATAGACACAGATGGTAGACAGACAAACTTAAAGACTGACAGCTAGACACATTATTCCAACATAACATCTGATTTTATAACCAATACAACTGATAGTCAAACATACTTGCACACAATTAATGAGTATGTTTTTTCATAACATTTAATCAACATTTTTCTTATGGTACTGAATTTATTATAACACCAATATTGTACAAGAACTTACCATTATGAAAAATTGCAGCAGAAATCCATGCAATATACAATATATACATCTAATAACATCAAATAAATGTTGTAACATTTGCTGGTTCATTAATTCATAAAACCACACTAAGAAATTATTCTCGCTTAACTTATTAGTATACACAGTGTTTAATATTTTGAACCAGGATATCTGATTTCGTGTCTTAACACATCATGAGGACATTTTTGTATAAAAGTTCACTATGATTAGGGGACTCGTGTAACACTTGCATGTTGAATAGAGTAAGAAGACAATGTAGAACATTATATATCTGAATAACTGGGGGCATTCGTCCAGAATACTGTACTAGTTATGATGGTTGAGTGCAGCAGTTAGGTATTATCATTTGCTGTGTACCTCTTTATTTTATAAGCTGAATGGGATATTTTTAGCTTATTGACCAGAGTTACAAGTCCTACAAAGAATAGAGTATGCAGTATTCCAAACAAGTAATCAGATAGAGTGGTTGGAGTGTATAATATTGAATGCACAACTTCTGTAGTATCAAATGAATATAATTAAGGTAGTAATATTATAATAGTTAAGTTCACAGTTGTGGACCCATGAATATCATTACATATTAATCCTGAATCAGCAGTATAAGTGTGTAGTACTCATGCCTTAAACAGTATTCTTTAAACTAAGACTTACGCAATAAATTATAAGGGCTAAAAATTTAACTGATTTCTCTTCTAATTTACCAGAAAACAAATATTATCAATGTATCCACACAAATCAACTAGCTCTTAAAATCAACCTATTAAGGTCAGGTATGGTCAAATCAGCCTTGTTGTAAATTTCTATTGTATGAACTTGAACATCAGTGGTGATATCTACCATAATTATAAATAAATAAACAGAAGTGTGATTCAACACAAATATCAAGCTAGCTTAATAATTGATCTCCACTAACTAAGGCAGGTGGGAGACAATGCAAGTCATAAATTCAGGACTATTTGTGTAGTTAGTGTTAGGACTTTCATGGTTTGGATTGGAGTAGTTATTAAAATAGTTGTTGATGTTGTCTTATGTATCTGCAGATTCCCAAATAATTAAAAAGAACAAACCACAGAACTATATCACATGCTGTATATTTTTCCCAAAGCATTCAGTTCTATTTAGCAAACCCAATGTCGGCTGTTCCTGTATTTTTTGTTGTTTACATTAAGTGTTGTTTTAATTTAAGTGATGTTATAATAAGGAGTTTGTCATGCTTACAAACCTCACAATAATGGTTAAAAAAAATACCGTGACACATAAAATTTAATCCTAAACACATTCTCATTGTAACTAGATCTCAAGTGTGCACTAGACCAGCTATAGTGTTTTTGGCAAAGTAGCCACGTCGAGTTAACAATTATAAATTGTTCAAAAACTAGATTTTCAAGTTCAAGAAAAACCTCCACTCCCCCCCCCCCCTCAAAAAAACAAAACAAAAAAATACAACAACAACAAAAAACAACAACAACAAAAAAAAACTAGGTAAAATCCTTATCTGCGTAATCATAGGTATGGCTCGCTGGGAATGGCCAGTATATTTGGTAAAGATCGCCATTCTGACTTACAAACTAGAATTATGAGCTGCCTAGCAATTAAACACTGATTTAGAAGGTTGCGGTTGGTGTAATTTTCAAGAATAAATTGTTAGGCTAAGTTTGAAGTTAGATTTTTAAAATAGAGTTTTACTAAAGCTTTGTTCACACATCTAAACATGAATACCCCTCATATATATATATATATAATATATTATATCATTCACATTATATGAACAATTAAAAAGAACCTGATCACTTGACCCTGCTACTGTGCTAGTGCATGGGGAGCTTGCACAAGTTGCTTATAGTTAATATTGCATTTGCTGTTGTTTGTAGCTAGCATTATTAGTGAATTATATCTGGTCTAATAGTATGGCAAGTAAATTTCCCATTAAAAATGTAAGGGGAAAATCACTGTTCAATTGAAATTGCATGGGGAAAATGAAATAGCACATAACTAAGTGAAATAGTATGGAAGCTAAGTGAGATACCTCTATAGCTAACTAAAATATGATGGGTAAGGTTATACGTGCAGCTCTGGCCTAGAAACCTAACACTTAGAGCAGTTTCAAGTTGGAGTCTATGTAGTTATTTAGTGTAGAAGTTCCCATATTAGACAGAATATTTCTTTTCAACACATTAGGAGAAGCCACAGGCTGAAAATGAAGTTCCAGAGGAAGCTAATCATGGAACATAGAGATTGTGAGTGAACAATACAGTACAGCTACAGTGCAAATGAAGCTGGCCTACCACTAGTGAGCACGAGTAACCTGCGCTATTAGGGATCAATAGCACTTGTAAAGCAATTGAAATAACACTCAGCTTCGCCTCATGCTATTTCAATCCTGTTACTCGGAACTAAATAGCACGATTACTCGTGCTATTACTCACATGAATTAACTCACCATAAACAACTATCATCATCACTAATTCATGATTGTTTTATTATGTGACAAATATGAAATCCACGGCAAACTGAAACTAGGCAATATTGGATCTATACTTCTGCTTCTACTATCGTATTCAGTGGATCATACACTATATCAAGTTTGATATCTCTGTGGCTATGTGGCACAATAGCAGTGCATATGATAGAACAATAAAATAATAAACCATTAAGATACTTAATTTGAACCAAATAAATGACAAAAAAGTCTAGCTTGAGACAGAGGAAAGCACTGTAACTTGTGTCCACTTTGTCAACCACTGAACAACAGCAAGTACACTTCTCATAAGTATTCATTAAAATGAAACCACATTTAGACATATGCTGCTACTAAACACTACAGTTGTACTTTAATGTGTTGCTAAACAATGCTCATGAATTAAAAAACAAACAAAAAAACAACAAAACAAAAACAAAAAAAACCTAGCTGAGAAACTTGAGTTTTTGGGCTATGGAGATCTTTATCTTCTTACTCATTATGAAATAAGCTTGCTTACTATCAATTAATACCATACCAGTTTCATACATTAGTTAGGAGGTTATTTAGCTTGTCATAGCATGAATTTTCTAAGGACCTTCTTCAGTTCCTAACATAATGATCCTATATGATTACCTGCCTTTACTATTGGAGAAACATAACAAGTTTTGTTGCTAGTTATTAAGTACACCACATTTAGTTCTGTCAGTACCAGTACATCACCTCCTACCAACCAACAATAATGGGTTAGTTATGTCATGCCAATTTTGTTTTGTTTTTTGCTGCGTCATCTAGTTGATAGAGGGTAGCCCGCATATCTAATCACTTGACTCATCTAGCTAGTATTCTAAAATACCTTTCACCTTTCGTAGTAGCTAGTGCTCTCTACTCCAACTCAATTGCAGGTGGTAATAAAAACTCAATTGACAAACAGCCGTACTGAAACTACATATAACACAGAGCCAACGTTAGAGGAGGTTCATGACCCTACCCGGTGGGCGTGTGCTGCCGATTTAGGGGCGGAGCGATCGATGTGAGCCTTTGAATATTGTCAATTGGGCTAACCCGTTTATTTTTGCTCATGACTTGATTGCGCGGGCGTTGGTTGAATGAGTGGTAAGATATGCCGATCTTGCTGCATTTGGCTGTACTGCTAATAGTTAAAAAACAAGGTTAGTATCATTTCGTTAGCTAGACTGCAGGCGTCAATGTCGCTGTAGTAGAAGTTGTGGTTATCTGTGGAATGTAGGGGTAACACTTTTTTGTTATTTGGATATAGCTACATATGTATGCATGTTTGTTGTACGAAAAATCATAGCTAACTACTAGTTAGGTCTTAATGATAATTAAGGGATATATTTAAAAATCATTTTAATCTATATCAAATTATAAATTGCTACAACTGCTCACAAATTTGAAACTTTTTCAGTAAATAGATTCAATGTTTTTTATTACAATGTATGCCTTGATTGGCCAGTGAGCAAAGAGAATGTGAAAATGATGTTCCTCTATGGAATACCGAAAGATAATTTTAGTCTTTATTTATCTAGTTAAGGTCTAGCAGATGGTCAGATAAGAAGTTATCTAAAAGACAATTTTAATGCTTATAGCCTATATATCTATCAAGTACCCCACCACTCAGTGACCTGACATACTAACATGTGCAAAATTAGAGTGCAGTAACATAAGGTATTTTTATCCATGGTGTCCTCCCTCTCCCGCTCTCTTTCTTCCTGAGCCATCCCTGTTTTTTCTTATTCCTCTATTCAAGTCATGGATTCCCTTCTCCTCTGTCTATATCTCCTCTTTCGCTTCTTCATTCAAGTTGTTTCACCAGTCAGCTTTTTTCTCTTGTTATTGACTCTTGTATTTTCGTGCTTCTCTGCACTGTGATGACAGTAATATGTGTGTACAAATTTCACCAAAAGACTAGTGAGCACAAACAACGATAGAAACTGAAGTATTTGGGATCATGAAATGTTTATAAATTTATAATAGTGTGACATTTAGATCTTCAATTAAATTAATGGAATACATTATAGTTTTGTTTTTGCCTTAATTGCTCTTTGCTCTCTCTCTCTCCATTATATATATATTATTATAATTATAGTACTTATTACATGAGTCAGGCTAATGCATTTTCAGGAGCCAGAGCAGAGTGAATATCAAGCCTGAGATTGAAATATCTTGCCATATCACTCTGATGAGTGTAATGAGCAGTTTATTCCATGTTAGAATCTTCAAGCAGTAATTTGTAATAGGGGAGTGGTAACTCATGGCATAAAGTTGGCAGTAAACATCTTTAGGGGCTCCCAACACCCCCAGTCGATAAGATAGCAGCTGCTCTAACCTGTTGGTTAAGCTTTACTAGAGAAAGGTGACAAAATAAAAAGGTAGGCGAGTTGGTAGTCAACAGGGACCTCTCGCAACTGTGATAAATTGAGTTATCCAATGGGTCACTACCTAAAAATAACATTGTAATGAAATCTAGCATGGAATAAATTTAATATTAGACTACACAAATGAACTGAAGTGTGTACTGCAAACATTATGGACTATATGTATATGATGTATAGTCCAGTTTTTCTGCAATCAATCAAGATTTCATTTCATTTTCAATTACATATACTATCTCAAACATTTTCTACAGTTTTGACTACCCAATGATCAATTTATTATGTTGGAATACAAAAGTATTTAGAAGTTGTATTACTATTATTGATGCATTGAAATAATTTTATTACCTTCTACGCATTCATTAGTGTGGTGTTTGCCTATACTTTCTGTAAGAGATGGATTTACTAATCATGAAATATCTGGACTCCAATGTTCTGAGCCATTGAAATTAGTTTGTAATGCTGAGAATTTAAATAGCACGGACATTATATGGCTTGCTGGTTCTACAGTTTTAGCAGTATATTCATTCAGTTCAAGAGATCAATTTCCTCTGTCTCTACAATCTGATGTGATTAATGCAACTGCACAGATAGAGAATGCATATTATAATGGCAATTTTAATTACATCGACTTCACTTTAACGGTGAATGTAAAGGATCTTCTTCCATTCCAAGAACAAAATATAAGTTGTGGGTCAATGTATATTAGAAGCAATGCTTTCAAGGTCAAAAATTTTAATGTGATAGGTGAGAAAGTCATTATTTTACATTGGATTTATATATAAAATATCTTGAAGCCAATACATTTACAGTAATCTTAGGTATTATCAATAAGATATTTAATACAATTCAATAATTGTTTACATTTGCTTGATATTCATGATTCATGATTATTATAATAGTTCATATTTGATAAGATTATTATAAATAAGTATTACTCTTAAAGTAGAGGGTTTAATAGAATTATAATTAAGTATTTTTTATTGAGTAAATGTATAATTAATTGACAATTAACATCCATAATGAATAATGATTAGGAGTAGACCTAAGCAGCTTACCAATCTTTGAATCAAGAACTTGCTACTGGTTTTCAGATCATTGCAGATTCGAATTTCCAGTTAACTTAACAGTAATATATTCAAGACATAGTAAAAGGCTGACGAAGATAGTAGCACGCTGGATAAATGTGGTATGTTACTTTTTTAGTAGTCATCTTGTCTGTTTGTTTGTCTGTTTGTCTGTTACACTCTACATTTGGAGATTACTGACAATTAAGTATCGATTTATGTATGAACTTACTCAGAACGGTGACTTAAAACCTTTGATTGAAAAAAATTCTGTGCTGATTATTGAGAAAACATTCAAAGCTGTATGTTCCATGTATGTACAAGCTTGTGCGGGTAATTCACCTTATTATTACATTATCATCATGTGAACAAATACATTCTTGATGCCTACAGTAGTTTTGCTATGCGAAGAGAAGCGAGTGGTAAAAGTCGAGTTTTACACGGATAATATTTTACCGGTGTGAGTTTCTCTAGCCTTTTAGCCGTTTACTGCTCTTAAATTCACACACTATAAATTATATTTTCCTTTTATGAGCAGAATAGCAATTATGAAAGTATGTTGCCATTCTGCTTCCCACAAGAGAGTATGAGTGCTAGTATAGATATGTGTTAAAAATTTCATCTGATTTGCTTTGAGTTATTGTTGCTAGTCATTACAAACTTTTCACATGTGGAATTGGTCTATCACAGGTAAGTTCATTCACAGAAATCAATTATTTTCTGCAATTAAGGAGTTCTGAAGGTATATTATTTTCAAAACTGCTAAGCAACCATGAATGCTCAGAAAGACAATGTACATTTGAAATTGATGTACAGAGACATACAAGTCAGCATTATCATTTAACTATTGAGTACACTGAGAACAGAAAACACTATAGCTTCAATTCTCACATATTAAGTAAGTAAGTGATCAAGATGTGACTGATTCATGATAATTTTTTTAAATATCACAGAGAAATTTTACGAAGAAAATTTTGGAGTTACAATTCCTGAAGAAGAATGCAATTTGATTTTTTCGTGTTTAGACAGTCATTGCTGGATCAGCTGGGGATTTATCTCAATGTTTAATAACTTTACTGATTATACAAGTAATCCCTTTAGAAATCTTGGAGCTGTCTCCTCATCTGAAGTGATTTCAGGATTGTATTATGTAGAATTTGCCGAGTATTATGAAAATTCAACTGTAATAAAATTATCCCAGGAAATAGGTAAAGTCTTTACTTAATGCCAAGTATGAGAATATTTTTTGTTGGATCTTTTTCTGTTAAACCTCTTACACACCTTCTTACGTACAAATGTATAGCTAAATTGAGATGATAATACAATATTGCTAAAGGTTTTTTCTTTAATTATAATGCATGGGATAATTGAAATTTTGTTTTTCTATTATTAGAACCACAAGAGGTCATCAATGCTACCTACAGTGCCACTTATTGGAATGGAAGTTTATATGAAATTGAAGTAACTTGGTCTGTCAGTGAGGTAGCTCTGTCTATACATAATGTCTATATATATCTATATTATACTTTTTTGTACATCACCTATCCATGAAATGTAGCCAAACTTAATATGTTGGTGTGAATGTGAAATTAGCTAATGATCTCTGGAATTTTTGTTTGCTACCTTACTTCGGTAATTTGCATTTTAAGATAATAACCTTACCAAGTCACGCTTAGCAGAAATCAAAACTTGATGTGTTTTGCTGGTAAATTATTGGGAGAAGGATTGTTTTCAAAACAATTGACAGGTAATAGGAAAGTGTTATTAACTTCACACATATCATAGAAAAGTACCTAAACTTTACAGTAACATGGGAATGAGATTTTGTCAAGAGAACATAATTATTAATCTACATTACTATATTCAATGCTGGTCTAAAAACCTACAACTGTGACCGGATTTGCAAAAAGGGACCTTATCGCGCAAAATAAAAAAATTGAGTTATTGGTACCACGAGATAGTTCTATCTTAGAGCATTAAAATGAGCTATAATGTGGCTCCGGGCGCTTCCTAACGGCTGAGTTATAAGCGTTTACTTTCGCCCAACGCGGTAGCTTCGTAAAAACATTTTGTGGAGAAAAACGCGTTTAAACTTGAACGCGGACGAGCAATGTTCCCGTATATTTCCGAGTTACGTATGGGTGGGGCTCATTTTTATCAACGATCCTTACCTTTGCCGGGTCAAAGAAGGACTAAACGCTATGTAACTCGTCTCTAGCGGGAGTAGCTAGGCCTGAATTGTGGACAGGAAAGACTTAACTCAAAGTAAGCCTAACTATAAGGTACAAAGAGATTGCACATAGTTAATTTAAAATGAAAACAAGGAAGTTTGATTGAGACCATTTTAAAGGTTAATAGTAACTTGCCAAGAAGTAATTTTATTCAAACAAGAAATAAACATGGACAAGAGTGTGATATTAAATAAAAGTAGTAAATAGAGAATAGTAGTACTAATTAGCTAAGAAGTAGTTTTGTTACAATAAAAAGAAAAACTTAATAGAAGTGTGATATGAATTTGAACTAGTTAACTAGTTCATTGGTTTTTACTTGGGCAGGTTCTAGAATTGTGACCTGGCTGTCGACATACTGCACACAATCTTTGTGCTGCTGGATTGTGACTTGCAGGAGTTGGAGCATTTCTATCAGGAATATCTGGTTCACTGTCTGATGGGATTGGTGTGCCTGCTCTACTAGATGGCTTAGGGGCAGTTGGAAGAGGACAAGTAAGATCCATTTCGTCTGATGGGCAAAATTTACGAATGTTATCATACAAATACCAGCTTCTTTCAAGAGACAAACCCTTAGGCTGTACAACTGAAGGGAGGAGAGTGGGATCTGGCATCCAACTATTCTTTAGTATCTTAATCTCAATTTCTCTGGTGTCTGCATGCTCCTTCGCAAGTACACTCCCTGGATGTTTCACATCAAAATTAAAATGATGAAATTTTTTTATGCCAGGGATTTTTCGGAATTTTGTGGCAAAGAACGATGTCCAATCATACGCAGTGACCAGTGTGTTGCCATCTTCAGTTGCAACTAATTGAGAGAAGTTGCACTCTGCTGATTTATTCACTACCGCTGCCAGGCCTGTCAAACTTCCTATTTGTGTTCGCCGATATTTTTGCTTCAAAAGACCAAAACACCAGTCCGGCGCAAACTTGGTGTGACCTACGACCAAAAAAGAAATGGTGATTTTGGTGTGTCTTCCTGTAAGTATCCTCCAAGTTAAATACTGCAACATGCAATTGTTCTTGTTTTGTCCCACGCAATTATCCGCATGAAGAAATACTTCAGACTCTCCCAGGCCATGAGTCTCAAAAAAGTGGTGAAGCTGGCTTACCACAGCATTGGCACCTTTTCCACTATCAGCACTTTCATCAGTCAAATAGTTGACCTGTCGAGGAATTCCTTCACAGTGCACACCAAAAATACTGCACTTCCTAGGCACCAAAAAGTATATGGGACCCGGTTGCAAGGGATTGGATGGGTAGTGTACCTGTAACAGTATAACAATTCCATTATAATGTGTATCAGAGTTTTTTAGAGAATATTTTGCTGGGGTGGGGTAACATCAGGCCAAAAAAAATGTTTTTTTTTGGCGGGAATTATTATTGGATTCAAGTTATTTTCCTAGACAACCATTACTAATAGTATTAAGAGATCTTACCATTTGTGCATAGTCGAATGAGTAATGAACTTTAATTTTTTTGGAATTTGCAGGTGTGTATGACGACAATGGTGGAGGTTGGAATTTGCCATCAACCAAAAAATGTGATTGAATGGAAAGACGACAATCTTTTGTTATAGACCGATAAAAAGATCTCTCGATAGTCACAATTCTCAAATGTTCAAGAGCTGCTTCAAGTACTTCAGACTTCTCCACTTCAGAAGAATTTGTGGTCCGCAAGATGATCTGGCTATTTTGCTGACACTGCCAACACAAGTCTGCCATAGGTCGCATCAAAATTACAGATGGTAGAAGATTTCTCCACAACTTGCAGAAAGTGGTGTATGCAACGGTATGTACATCATCACGTTTGATTGTTGCTTCTTTGTAAAGCTTCCATATGCCCCTTTTGGAAGTGCTTGAAGGCAGGAGTTTCATATCACTGCTGCGGTACCCTGGAAGTCGTCCTGGAAGAAGCAGGCCATTCTCTTCTGTGTAGTTGATCAGGAAGGAAATGACATGATGAACAGAAGAAAGAGATAGACAATTGTGGGGCAGTCGTTTGGAATTTCCATGGACCCGAGGAAGAATCCCATTGTCCCGATAACTTTTAATTATGTTCTTGAATCGCTTCATTCCTACATCATGCAGAAAGAGAAACATTTTAAGGCAGACAATTTTTCCTTTGTGATGGTATGAACAGTGAATCCTGCTCCTCTGAGTAGGTGAATGCCTCCACTCAGTCGAAGTGTTGTCGCTGTTGTCTCCAAAAGCCTCCAATTGACCAATAAGAATCATGTCTAATTCATTTCGAGATAGCTGTTGGCATTGCGATCTGAACTCCTGCACCACACTAGCAGAAAACTGTTGAACACAATTTTGGCCTTTCAACTTCGAACATCCACAGCCTTCATCAAAGAATTTGGCAACTAATCGATTTTCTTCAATGTCAGTTGGCTGAAGTGTGATCTCTGTGTCGTCACATAGGGTGCTCAACCTTGACATAGCAATTGACTCCAGGTTTTCACTTGTCTCTTCCTCATCAGCACCCTCATCACATTCCAATTCTGGTATATAATTTACATCCTCTGTGCCACTTTCAATAACACTGCCCATTTCCTCCATTTCATTTGCATCACTAGTATTATCAGGTACTTCATCAAAATCTATGAAAGCATGATTTAGATTTTTAATGTATTTGTACTTACTATTGAATTTGCACTTACCAAAATCAAATTCTTCTTCATTTTCTTCTCTGCAAGTAAAATAATCTTCAATAACACCGGCTATAGCTTGCTGGTCCCCAGGGGAATAGAAATTAAATGAATTCACAAGTCCAGCTAGCTCATTAGCACTGTGGGACTCCATATTAACCGCACCCGTTACTATAACGACGGGCGGTTACGTAACTGTAATTAATGTTTTCCCGCGGTGCAGTTCCGTGCACGCGTTATTGATATTCAAACGTTTTTGTGTATGGTGTATTCTATCAGCTTTTTCTCTGCTTTGCAGACTGAACTAGGTCCTGAAACTTTGCGTGAAGGTTAGCATAGAGTTATATGTTATGTTAATGGATAAAAGCTAAATTTCAGAAAAAATGATCCATGCGGCATTTTTGGTCTACTCTATAGTGATCATAATTTGTATTAAAAATTTGTTTAGCTATACAGTTTAAGTACAGTATTTAGCTTTACTAAATACTTTTTCATGTGTGTGCAAAAAAAATTTGATTGAAGGGTATATTCAAAATAATTTTAATAAATAATTTCTATTTTTTATAAGCACGATGCTTGGTTTGCTCTAAAAATTAGAGAATAAAATTCACCATTAAGATATTTATACATGTGCTTCAATAAAATTCACATAATAGTCAAAATGAATTTAATGTAGAATAGTACATGATGTCTAGAAAATAAAATGGGCAAGGAGATTGAATAAAATTTAAAATGTTTACAGCATAACGTATCCATTTATATATATTATATTATTCAATACTTTTTGGAAATAAGTGTTTGAACTTCCTGAACTTTATGTTTAGGTGTATGGATGTATGCTATACAACAGTACCATAAGGCTGCAAAGTGATGAAGGAGTGGTGTTGAATGAGAGTACATTGGATATAGGGATGTGTTCTAACCATCTTTGTAGATATTCCTTCTTCCCAAATCGATCGGATATTGATTACATGGTTTACATTCAAAACAACTACATCAGTGGATTTTTATATACTAATTCAAACATTATTGGTAAGTACTAAAAATAATTTCATTGAGACTCTCGAGAATTTGCTATCGTGAGTGTTATAATTGATTAATTTCAATCTGTTCAATTTTTCATTTTCTACTAACGATGATTGTTTTTGTAATTTAAAATATAAGCTATGTTGAAAAATTTCTAAATTGATAGCTATGTACATAATATTAAAAAAGTAATGTTCAGAGGCTACAGTTTTCACTAATCTCAAACATTGTTACAATGTTGTATATATTTTTTAACACTCATTTAAAAGATCTTGTGGAATTTAAGTCTATGTAATTTTGTTTCAATTACTGAATCAATTTCGATGTATAAACAGTCGGATCATCTCTAAGAACAAGTTTCCTGTATGAAGTGACACATGATATGTGCTCTGTTTTCATTCAGTGTATAATGGCTGTTAATGGCTGCACAGTTGTACTTGAAAAATATCCAATTTATCATAACCACAATGAACCTGGTGTGACATCTGATTTTAATGACTCCATCAGGTATAATTTCAATAGTTCATCTCAGTACTATATTCAGGTGTCATCAATTGTTAATTCAATTACTGTAAATCTGAGAGGAAACTTCTCAACGAGCAGCCGTAAGTAAACATTACAAAAGTCATACACAAAAACATAATTATATCCTTGATGGTCAATTGGCACACCCATGGTGGAAATATTCTTTGGGGAAACTTGAGGCATGATCTAGTATATGACTTTTCACAATAGCACCTGTAAAGGCTCCAGCACTTTAAAGCCCACCCTAGCCTGTCACTGAAATATCATGTCAACTTGCATCAATATAATATAGTTTGAATATGTTTGTAACCTAGTCCTTTCTTTTTCTGTGGTTGTATTCCATCCGAGTACCCCAAATTTGACACACATTAGGCTTTACAAGGAACAATGCAATATTTTATAACGTACTCTCTGGAGTGTATGCAGTACGGTTTGGATTTAGGAGGTCCAGGGTCATTGGAAGCAAAATCATGTCTGTACAGACAAGCAAAATCATGTCTGTACGGACTAACCTGCACCCATCGTTTTAATTATATAATGCTTACAATAATAAACCACACCCATCCATGAAGTTAAAGACACAAAAATACATAATGTATGAGATAGAATGCACAAATATAGTCATTTTATCTCTGTTAAAAATCTTTGACCTATCAAGTTCATCTGCACGAGGAAAACCTGCTGCTTTACCTGTGCTAAGATCCCTACAAAAATATATCTGTGACAGTAACTAATTTTAAATCCAGAAATTACATTGAATATTTGTTATTATCTATTGTATGGTTTGATCAAGTTTTACCTTTTGGTTCATAAATCATTGGTAGCTGAAAGTTATACTTGCCAGTAGATATTTTTCCTCATCAGATTAAAAAAAAAAAGCATGCCTTTGGAAGCATTTGGTACAAGTGGCTTCATAGAGCTACCATCATACTTTGTTGAGTCAAGGTAAAATATTATCAGACTAATAGTAATGTTGCCATGCCCACTTAACCAAAAACTGGTACGGCCATTTAGGTCATTTCAGCTCCTACGGCCCTAGTGGTCTGGTAAACCCCTTATCAATTAATTATAGCCTACATTGATCTTAAGTTATTGCATGCACTTACAAATCTCAATCATCTTTTAGTTTGCACTATCATAAAACCAAATGACTGACTGCAGCTGCATTATCAGAGGTATATCACAAGAATTTTCAAATGCTATAACGAAGAAATTATTTTCATCTAAGGATATATATTTCAGTAAAAATGGGCGGCATAAAGAAATCATATGTGTATGACCTGGCTCTCTTATTAAGATTCTTAATTTGTTTATATTTACTGGAGACCATTAGAACAACATTGGATGAGTTACGTGACCATGTTATGATGAAGCGTCCACTATGTGTGGAGGATAGAAAGCAGATATACAGGCAATGATTAATGAGAAACATTCCAAACATCTTAATCATGAATTGTTTTACTATGAACACAATCACTGTGCTAGCTCTATTAGAGCTCTTTGCTATGCTCCCCTGTAACACATTCCTGTGAAAAACCAGTATCTACACAGACTAAACAGCTTCCATGAACAATGATTGCAAAGAGGCTAACTGCCAATAGTAGTAATAACTAAAGTATTCTAGCTTAATGTTTCAATAATCATTGTTGCTTTTTCAACTAGAGCACTGAAGTGCAAACCCTCAGCGCTAGTTAGCTAGTATGATAAGAAAATAATAGCAAAGGAAAAGTGTAGAAACAAAAAAAAGAAAGAGAAGTGGCATGAAGAGAGGCAGGAAAGAGAAAAAGACAATGAAGAGGGACAAAAGAAAGAGGAATGAATGAAAAAAGGTAGGAAGAAAAGAAAAAGGAAGAAGAAAGAATGAAAAACAGTACATGAAAGAAAAGAAAGGAAAAGGTAGGAAAGAAATAAAATCAGTAGGAAGAAAGAGGAAAATAAAGAAAAATAAGGCAAGAAGACAAAAGGGGAAAAAAAAAAAAAAGGATGAAAAAAAAAGATGAAAAAAAAAAATAGCGTCAACTAGGATTCGAACCAGAGACTACTAGATTAGTTACTTGCTCACTCAACGACTACGCAACGCAGCACCTCACGCTGAATGCATGTAGTTGTTAGCTATTTAAAAGTTGATTTTCAACGCAAGCTGGCTCACGTGACAAGTAAGTTTTTAAAGGGGCGGTTCCCGCTGTAAGCCTACGATCGCACGGCTCTGGAAAGACTCGCTTTTTTCTGGAAAATAAAGTCCAAAATCAAAATTCTGGCATATTAACTTTACTTACTTCGTGAAATACTGCTGTTTGATGCCGCTTTCAAAGCCTGGCTGGTTCCTACCTTCCAGAAGTGCCTGTTGACAGACAGAGTGACAGAATGAATGACACTAGGACTACTGTAACCCTCTTGCGCATGCGCGCTGAGGGTTAATAATAAAATACTAATATGGGTGTTTTTTTGTGTGATCACAAAGTAACCCCCCCTAATTTAATCATATGGCATATTATCTGACTGTATTGCTGATATATGCCCTACTCAACACAGTTTTAAGTGTAACATATTTTCTTCTGTTTCTAGCTCCTCCTCCTGTGGATGATTCAAGCACTATATATTTAATCATATCTAGAATATTATTTGTAACTCTGGCAATGGTTTTATTTTATATCTACTATTGTACAAAGGACAAGAAAAAGTATCACTTATGTAAGCAAAGTGATAACCATTGTTGCTGCTGGTTCCATTGTATTTCTTTCTCTTTGAATAGGCCACAGGATTTGGTTCATCACAGTTTGTGCACTGATGATCACTGCATTCATACATTGGCTCACAGTCGGTGCTTTAGTAGGATATTATTCTGGTAATATTTTAATTGTAGTTTGTACTTTAGTCAAAAAAACTATAATTTTGCTATTATTCTTTAATCTTTAAATTTTGGTATTAGAATTCACAGTGTGAAGCATTTTTGCATGTTATTATGTATCACATAAAATAATTCTATGGGCTACAAATAATTATATTGATATTTATTAGTTGTCTCCAAACCCTCATATTAGCCATATTTTGTTATCTCTAGTGTAGTGTTTAGCAGAGCATTGCTTACAGCTACACTTTCACATTCTTATTCGCCTTTAAAGAGCTAAAGTTTGATCAGTTGCAGGAGGTGCTTGTCTGCAGTTTTCATTTCCCACTCACCTAACCATTCAACAACCCCTCTGAATTTGTTGGTCATTTTACAAATGCTTATATATCCACTTCAACACAAAAAAATATTGTTTAGTTATCTGAGGATCATTTTTTCGCCATCCTGACCATAATAAGAATTTATCAGAAAAGTTGTTGAATAATCTGATGACAAGTTTCCTTAAGTAAAACAATCCATTTCCCCCTTTATTCAGCATTTGAGGGAGGGGGAAGAAGGGGGGAAGATTTATCTTCATTTAATATCTTAATGTTCGTATAATATCCTACATTTGTAAGAGGTAAATAATAGCTATTTGCTTATCACATCCTTCATATCCAGAGTAATTTTCATTGCTGTCTACTAGCTAATTTCCTTTATTGGTTAAAGAGCTAAGTTGTAGTTCTTGTGATAGTACCAGAGTCAATGTGCTCATAGCATATTCTTTTTTTATAATATTTTTATACAGATATTTGTAATGCTTCAGTGTATCAGGCAAGAGATATTATTTTGAAATTGGCCAGTGGAGTTACTGATATTGCAGTGGTTGTTATGCTATTCGGCAATATTCTGATTGAATTTGCTTGTACTAAAGGTAATCTTTTCACTAGACACAATTATAACTAATATGTGTATAGATAATACAACTGCTCACTGATTTCTTTATTGTTGTTAAAAACTTAATAAATTTTGGTGTATCAATTTTTTTCAGATTTGTTCAATGAGTTTTTAATCCATAATTGACATATTGGAATAATAATTAAAGTATTTAAACTGTACTTATTTTTAGGCGGTTTGTTTTGGCCGATTACAAGTGTTTGCCGAACTAATGCCAACAAGACTGAAGCAAAGGAGGAAACCATAGAAATGAAAGTAAATGAAGTTTATGAACTAAGATCTAACATTGCCACACAAAATGTACAAAGTTCTCTACAAGATATGGCTTCTTGTATTTACGAAAAATGTGTTTAAATATTAATTTATACTACAAACTAGTATTTTTTGTATTTTAATGCCACGAACCCCTATAAATAGCCTAGCCTACTACTGATGTAGTTATATATCAGGATAACATGATTAACGTAAAATCAGTTAATTTAATTGCAAATTGAATTATACATAATCTCAATTGTGTTCATTAGTGTGTTCCATACTCATTGTAGTTGAAGCAACACTACATGTTTTTATATCCTATTATCTGTGGCAAAAAGAAAAAAAAATTATTTGACTAACTATGATGAGTACAAGAAATTATATTAAGCAAAGGTGCACAAACCTTTTCTCTTCATTTTATAACTGAAACATAGATAGAGTTTAGCGATCTCTGTGTAGTAGTGACATAGTTAAAGTGCAACTTAAAACATTCCTCAATTGTTAGTGTGAGTTGGTATATTAAATATTATGAATGTGTAAATTTAAATTTTCCTGGAAGATTGAACATCACAAGTGGCACAACAAGCAGTTTTAAGAGTTGAAGACTTAGCTAATAATTCAATTGAAATTATTATACTGGTCATAATAGCACTACATCTCCCTTACCTTCTTCGTGCATAATTTTTGAGATGTGAAGTGAGTTCTTGCACAATAAATGTTAATTTAACTATAACTTTTTTTATACTATAATTCAAATTATAATTACAGAGAGACATACTTTGCTGTTAATAATATTTTTTTTAATTAACAGAATAATAATTATATTATAATTATTATTCTGTTAATTAAAAAAAATTCATTTGTAGAATTGTACATTAACCTAATGGGATGTGAAATGCATAGAGAACCCATAGAATGATATTAGATGGGAATATTTATTTATTATGCTACAATTAGGGTAGAATAAAGCCTTTTGAAAAGTAATTTTTCACGTTAATCCACGATGTGACTTCACTGATTATATTATTTTGCACATTTCCAAGATCTTGTGTATATAGTCTGGTAGCCTAACAATCATTTTTGGGATAGCATAATGTCTTATAGTGTGTAATAGCTAAATATTGTTCAAATTCTATACTCTGGCATGGTTGGGCATTTCAAAATATTCACTAATTATTTTAATTTTACTGATATCAATGGGAAGTATTGTGCCATATTATTGATCATTGAAAACTTAGTTTTGATGCTGATTATCTTCTACCATAGCACCTTGATAAATATACAATATTTTAAAGAAAAGGAGAACTGATCATAAGGTTTAGAGAACTATACTATACCAAAGTGTAGCATATAAGAATTTTATACAAGTTCCTTTACTCAGAATAATAAAATGAGGATTAATTTAAGATCCATTCGACGTCATGGCTTTTAAAAATAATGATAATATGCACCAAAAAGTGAGCATGATATTGTGAAAGATTTGCAGAACAAGGGTCAAGAAAATTAGAAACTGGTGAGAAAAGCTGACTGATGTACACTACTTCAATGAAAAAGGACAGATATATTGGGGAGCAGGAGAGGTAGATGTGAATAATTCGTTTGGTTAACTGAAATGGGAAAGAGTAGTTACCTACAGTAGCTAACCATAATCAACCACAGAAGAAAGGAAGAAGGTCAGGTTTTCTCTTGTTGTACTCAATACAGAACGAAATATTCACTGGCTACGGTTCTCCTAACATTCTTCAATACCTCCGTGTGCTCCTGGACAAGTGGGAAGCTATAGGGACACCCGCAACCATCCGCCATCTCGGCAGAAAGTTGATAGACCCTGCACGCATACACACACACAACACACACTTGCTATTAGCAATTGATTGAATTTTCACTTGCATAGCTACCTCTTTAAGGCATTCATAATATGTCAAAGTTCAAAAAGGTCAATGTGTGTCCACCTCCAAAGGTATTGTGTTTATTGAATTTTAATCCACTAAGATCAAGTTACTTGTTTACTGTTCATCAAACTTTATTAAATGTGAATAACAAGTCTAAAGCTACAATTGCAAAACTTTGCACTGTTAGTTATTATATTCCTACAAAACATAAAACAGCTGTTGAGGTCTTTACAGTGTTGTTATTGTTCATTAATACAAGCTTATATATTTGATTACCAGAATAGGAATATTCAACCTGTGTTGACTTGTTTGCCACACAACTATTTAAGTTTTACTTTCAATGTGTATTATTGGGAGTTATGTGCAATTGTTTGTCTTACCTGACGATTTGCTGTATTTTTAGCATATGTCATAGTATTATTACATAAAATATTAATCCAATAATATCCTGTTTTTCTCATTCCCAGTCACCCAAACCTTTCAAACGCATTCCCTCCCCCCCCCCCCCCCCCCCCCATATCCACCTTTATCTCAACTTCTGACAAAAGAATGTGAATTTGTGAATTATATTCTAAGACAAATTTAGCAGAATATTTCAAATATCAAAGTCTTACATCTTATAAGGGTAATTCCTGGGAAGCTAGGGGGCCTTGTCCCCCAAACTTTTGGCCATAATATGATACATGTGGACTACCACGTCAATAAACTTTAATTCCAGTAAGTTTCGACAAAGTTTGCTGGTCTTCTTCAGTTACAGATAATAGCAAAAAAGTGGAGTGACTAGCTGAATGACTCAATAAATGGTGGTAAACTGCATCACTATGCCTCTCAAAAATAACATTTGAATTCTATATGCTATAAATTAGAAAAGAATTCTAATTAATATTAATAATATATTAGTGTGAGTGCTCAAAAGCATCCCAGTGTTGTCTCCTGGTAAACAGATTATAATGTGTGATTTATACGCTTCGTAACAATAGTGAAAAAATTTCCACATTTTACTGAGAATCAACCATAGTGTACTCTTCAGAGGAGTAATTACGGGGAGGGGTGGCAAAGTTCCTCCGCCCAAAAATGTTTTATGAAAAACTATTAATGGAGAAGAAGTTACCCAGACAGCCAATGCAGTTCATGAGACAAGTACATGCTAATTGAAGCTTTTAACATTCAGAAAATAATATCCAAATCATGTATAATTATTTCATAAGCTTTAATTTAAATATAATATTTTGGCCCCTCCCTGTTTGCAGTTAATCCTCCTCTGAATATACAGAATCTATAATACATGCATAATTTTATTCTGGCTTATATTCCTATGTAGCAGTTAAGAGTGATGGATATTGTGTAGTTAGAACTGCTCAAAGTCAATCATTAATAGAACTTCTAACTGTTATTTTATCTCAACATAAATATCATGGCAACCACACAATATATCAAACTCCACTCACCAGTACAAGCTAACTTGGCCTGCTAGCAATACACACACACACACAGGGATGTAAAAGTGGTCTTGTCTGTGCGATGGTTATATCAGTTGTGCCACTCATTAGGTGAATATTCTTATCATGCCTTCCTTGCAACCTCTTATATTACAAGCAAACCTCGTAGCTCTTAGTAGTCCTAAGGTGTTCTGAAAAGAGAAGATCTGGTATATACTTATAAATAGTCAATCCATCTGCTATAGCAAATGTCATAGTTAGAAGTAGAGTAAGTTGACATACGGGAAAATGGGATAACAATAAATAAACAAATAAATTCAAAATAAAATACCAATGGTTTGGCACTATCAGAATGTTGTTTCTCTTTATCTCTCAACACCAGAAGAAAGAATGCCTCTCAGCTGTCATTGCCCATCACACAGCTTCATCAAAGTCAGATCAAGAGATGACCATTTTAGTCTTGCTCTTCTAGGGAAACTTGTGTGTGTGTGTGTGTGCGTGTGCGTGTGTGCTTTTACCAGGAATGGCTGTATATTGGTGGGACCAGTCATATATGGAGAGAAGATAACACATCGAGAGGAGAACACTTGAAGTGTGCCATTGATGAGGTTATGAAGAGGATCTGTCCTCCAACAAATACAGTGTCAGCTTCATGCCTGTTAAAGTACGCCATTTTGATGACTAACCCTACACAGCGCGTCAAGTATTGGAGATCAGGGTTACCCCAGGAGAACCTTGTGAACTCTATGAGCTTTAATATAAATATATTTTGGCCCCTCCCTGCTGACAGCAATTGATCCTCCCCTGAATGTACAGAAAAGTATATAAATCTTCAGTCTAAGGTAGACTTATTCTATCTAATATATAAACATGCATAATTTTATTGTGGCTTCTTACATAGTAGTTGTTGACATTTAGGAGTGATGGATACTGTGTGGTTAGAACTGCTCAAAGTCAACCATCAACAGAACTTCTAATTATTATTGTTACCTCTAAAACAAGCATGGGGAGGGGGGGGGGGGGGGGGGGTCTATTCTCCCAACCAGGTGTACCAATACTGTCAATGCAGTTATTTGTTGCATTCTTGTTATAAAAACAAAGGTTATAGCTATTAAAGATAGAATATTGATGTTGCTAATAAAAGGGTGTGGTTATGCATTCATTAGTACTTTAAAACTTTTATTCACAATCCCAGCTCTGGACTTGAATGGTTACATTATTTATTTTCCGAGAGCCTCAACCTTATATTATACTGTCTAGGAGATATGATTGATCCTTCACATTAATATATTCAAGGATACAATACCATTTTATAAACTATAAGATTACAAAGCAAATAATAATATATATTTAACATGAAACAAATTGAGCTATACAAGATTGTAGCATGCCTGGCATTTGTGTAATTAAGGAGTAATAATATCCAATAGTTTTCCATTGCAATATGAATTGTATTTATTCATTTAAGCTAGTAACGATCAATTCATTTATATTGTATCTAAATTAAATATAGAAAATAAAAGCATTTTAATTGAAGTTGCTGTTTAAGTGTGTGGGGGTTTAAGGTGACTTTTCTTTAAACATGGTAGACTGCCACCAGAGTCGGTCTATAACTAATCTCCAAACTCTTGATCATTTAACTAATAGCTCCTCCTAACCACCCAGGGGCGTCCAGGAAGTTATAGATGCAATATTTTAGTTATACAATGATGCAGGTGACAATAAGGTGAGACTGACTAAAAGGGAGTGGACCAAGCCATGCAATATATATAGCCAGTCCACCCACGGGTGAAACAGAAATAAAGTGTGCTACACTGCACACGCTCAATAAACACATGTGTGAATTATAGAATGTTCTAGAACACGCTCAATAAATAGAACGTTCTGAAACAAGATATAGTGTCAAATGAACCAATAACAAATTGTCAGTTCATTCAGTGGGCCCACAAAGTGGGTAATTAACTACAATGACATGTAGTCATTGATTAGTGTACTAAATTATATACATCAATCAAGTATAGTTTGCAGCAGTGTGGTAATGACACACATATAAAAAATACTATAGTAATGATTCATTATTGAAGTTATACTCAAGATTGATTTTTGAAAATGAAAAAACACTTTTAGTGTAGTTTAAAAAAGTTGATTACAGTCGGACCTCGATCAATGGACCTTCCGAAGGACAACCACGATACAGTGGACAAACACAAAACTACGGATGGATTTCCTATTGAAAATTGTATAATACTAGTGGTGTGCTTGAGCACAAATGGCGAGCGAGCCTGATAGTTAGGTAACATAAAATGTTACTATTTTTTAGCTTACTTCATGCAAACACTATAATAGCAGTTATGACATTTGATTTCAGCAAACAAATACAAAATCACTCTCTTACCTGATTAAAGGGATTTCAGTGCCATAGTAACAACTCTCTGAAAACTGCTTGAATTGAAGGAAAAAATAACAACAACAAAACAATATACGTTATTTAAAAGTTTTCTTTGTGATATTCTTTAGCTAAGTAGTGGTTGTAACACACAATGCTTTGACACAGATGGACATGCACCTACACAGACTTTTTTCAGGTAAATACTGTGCCACGGCTTATAACCATGACAAAGAGCGCATTGACTTACCACCGCCACTAACTCGAATAGAAATGGAAGTCCCTTAAGTTTTCAAGTATTAACTGCACCCGCAAAAGAATTCAAAACGGTAAACAATTCAATTTCTAGGGTGATACGGGTACTGATCGATAAACCGGAGGATTCTGTTTAGTGCAATTTGGGACGGGGTCGAACAAATAACTAACACAAAAACGCGAGGGTCAAAGTACAAAATGACATACGTACGTCCAAACATATATACAAATAAATAAACATCCCCGATTTTTTCATTTTTACCCCTGTAAGTGTCTCGCTCGCTACGCTCGCTCGCCAATTAGGAGCTTCCGAGATGCAGACCTTCCGAGTTCCGGATGACGGACAGAACAGAATTCCCACTATTGCTACACCATACAAAAAGTGCTTCACTTAATGGACATTCATTGACACATATCAAAATTTACTACAGTTCAGACAATTTTAATGAATCAACAAGTTCTATCTCGGGTCCACAGAGGTGGTAGATGAAGTGTATTTCTAACCCGCAGCGCAGCCCAGTCACTCGTAGCCAGACTTTTACCAGACTATAAAGTTACTTTTACTGTTGTTAAGACTACCCAGTGCTTCTTCTTAGACAAGCAGAGAGGCACGTGAAGATAAACTTACAGTAAATACTAAAAAAACAATTAATAAACCAGCTATTCTCTGATCTTAGTGACTTGTTTTAGATTTTTGATGTTAATGTAAATCATTATTTTTATGCATATTGAATACTATATCAGTACTTAGTATAGCAATAACTAATACTAGTGGTGTGCTTGAGCACAAATGGCGAGCGAGCCTTACTAAAATAAAGTCGAGTTGGTAAATTAAGCATATACGGTAAAGGGGATTCAATGCCATAGTAACCACTCCCCTCAACTGTTTGAATTGAAAATGAAGCAACAAAATCAAGTCACGTTAAAAATTTTCTTTGTGATATTCTTAATAGTAGTTGTAACGCACAATACTTTCACACAACTGAATACCTTCGCAAGACTTACCTTTGTGGTTCGTCTAGTGGACAATGAATTTTCCCGTAAATGCTGTTGAGTAGGGCTTATAACTGTGACAAATAGCGACTAACTTGAATAGAAATGGAACTCCCATAAGTTTTATAGTTTTAACTGCACACGCAAAATAATTCAAAGCGGTACACACAATTCAATTTCTAAGGTGATACGGGTAATGGTCGCTAAACCAGAGGATACTGTTTAGTGAAGTTTGGGACGGGGTCGAACACGGAGCGAACACAAAAATATGCGAGGGTCAAAGTACAAAATGTCATACGTACGTCCATACATACTGATAAACATAGTATCGAATTGAAGCCATTCTGACGTTTTTAATTTACCAGTCACTGTTGACAACAAGCTCTTAGATGCATAAAAGAAAGGCCAAACTTATTTTTGTATATTTAGCTCCTATAATCTTGAAAAGCTTACTTTCAATTTGTCTTTGTTGAATTAAGAATTGAAACAATGTATATAGCTAGGAAGATGTTGATTTGATTGATAATATTGAAGAATTTGTCCTACATATTCAGGAAGAAATGTCTGTATCACAAGAAGTAATTAAAGCATTTGTTCCCAAACATGGTACAAACTACTGCAGTGAAGATATCTACACTGTAAAAAACGAGGTGTTCAGTTACATCCTACTGGGGTGTACAGCTACACCTCTGAATTCTGAAGTGTATGGTTACACCCATAGGGTGTACTATTACACTCACGTTAGTTAGCACTCTGTATTTACACCAATAAGGGTGTATTGGAAGATTTAATTATATTCATAGCAAACCACTGGTAATAGTGAAGTGCTGCTTACATGTAAGATAGCTACAGTAGACCCTCTCATATCCGACCCATATGGGACCAGCCCTAGTTTGGATAAGTGAATTTTCAGGATATGTGAAGCCACTTAAAAAAATTGGTTTAAATGATTTTTTAATGATTAAAGTAAATGACAGAGTTAATTAACTAAGCTTCCTATTTGAAGGTGTAGGAGCCATTATTAGCCTACAGCAACACACACATTACATTCAAGCTCAGGAATTTACCATAGCTAGCTGCTTAACTGCTTACCAGAGCAGCCCAGATCTAGTTAGATCTAGAGATAACAGATGGCAGCTACAATGCTAAGGTAAACTTGCCTGTGTGCTTCAATTGAATTTTAATTGAATTTTAATTTTGGGCCTGATAAAGCGAAGACAGAGCAGAAGTGTAAAGAATATAACAGGTTAAGTTTACAATAAATTGGGTGTGGTTAGAGTTTATTGACCACACCCCTAACAGATCCGGCTAGCTGCTGACGCTAATACTTATTTAGTATCATAATTAAGCAAGTGTAAATGGTGTCATGCAGGAGTGTATTTTAATACCAATCTGGGTGTAAGGTAACACCAAAATGAGTATAATAGAGGTGTATTACAATACTCTATTGGGAGTTACACAGGGGTGTTTGAAGGGTGTAATGGAACACTATTTTGGGGTGTACTATTACATCCTATGGGGTATACTACAGCCAGTGTAGCTGAAGCACCAAAAAAGGTGTATTGTAACACCCCGTTTTTTTTACAGTGTGCCGTAGTCACCATACATTTTTCTATTGTGTTTTTGTTTGTTTACTCCGTTTAAAATTTCTTTGTTGTTTTTCACTTAATATAATAATATATCAAAAAGTTATGGTCGGATTCGAGACCCATGAGTTCTGCTCTGTCAACCAATACCTAATTCATTGGGTTTCCACACTGGTTAAGTGGTGCCATTAACGGTTTTTGTTGCGGGTAGTTAACTAGCGGGCAATATTGAGTAGGTGCTAAGAGGTACTGGTGAGTGTTCAATAGCTGTGGTGGTGGTGGTACCTGTTCCTGCTAGGCGGTAACAATGGTATCCTTGCAAGTGAGCAAGTAAGTTTTCTTGAATATTTTAGAATAGCTATCTGTGACCTGTATATGGCCTCTGTGACTAATTTGAATATTATTGTACAGCTATTTTGTAAGCCATGTACCAGAATTTCCGGAAATTTATGGATCCTTGTCTCCATTCTCTCAGCAAGGTTTGGAAAAATTAAATGATGACATAAAGGATTATTTCAGAAGTACTAATCATCGTGATCATGAGGCATTAACACAATTACTGTTCAAACTTAATCGTGTAGAAGACGTTCAAAAATTTGGCCGTACTAAAGAAATCCATTCTTGCAGTGGATGTAAAGGTAGAGGGCACAATATCCGCACTTGCAATAAACTTAAGACAACCAAATAAAGTGCAATAGAGAAAGAAATTTCATAAACATCTATTGGTATTCTTTTTTTTTTGTACTAGCTAAGTGTTATACTTACGTCATATTTGCTCAATCACTGTAAACTTTTGTTCATATTTGTATATATTTCATGATGTTGACAAAACTTAATGACTAGTTAAAAATATATTCTTGTCTTTCCCAAACATGCTAGGTGTACCATCACCCCTAATAAAACAAAAAATTAAAATATGTCCCATGTGACGTGTGCTTTTTTGGAGGAATTTTTTCTGAAGATTCCCGAACTGCATGTTTAGCAATGGCCCTAGATATATTAGTAACTTCTTCTTCAGTATGCTGCTTAGCTCTCTTGAAGTCAATTACATAAATGTCTGCCAAAGATGGTTCTTTGTAGTAAGGCCTACTTCTCTTTCTAAGGACTCTGCTGACTGCCATGATAAAACCAGCTGCATTATTTTTTTTTTACTGGGCAGTGATGTCATAACCACTTAAAAAAAATGTAGTTGTGGTTAAATTAGTGATCCAGGCATGTAGCCTCAGTTTTGTTTCCCTTCATGTTTTTCATATGAAACAAACATTTAAATCTGAATGTTCAGAATAAATTACTAGCACACCAATAAACAACATGTGAAGTAAAAATACATTATACTATGTATAAACAAATTAAAAACCCATACATACTTGATATGTACATACACATTACAAAGACATCTAAAAACACGCACACAAACACACATACAGGATGTATATGAATTGAAAAGCGAACACACACACATGACGTGCATAAATCTAAGTGAACACACACACCTGATGTGCATCAATTAAAAGTGAGCAAACACATGACATTTATAATTATAAAAGCAAACACACACATATGACGTGCATAAATCAAAAGCGAACACACACACCTGATGTGTATAAATCTAAAAGTGAACACACACATGTGCATCAATTAAGTGAGCAAACACACATTTATAAATCTAAAAGCGAACACAAATGACGTGCATAAATCTAAAAGCGAACACACACACATGATATGCATAATCTAAAAGCAAACACACACATGATGTGCATCTATTAAAAGTGAGCAAATACACAACATTTATTAATCTAAAAGGGAATGTGCATAAATCTAAAAGTGAACACACACACATGATGTGCATCACTTTAAAGCAAACACACATGATGTATACATCTAAAAGCGAACACACACATGATGTGCATCTATTAAAAGTGAGCAAACACATGACATTTATAAATCTAAAAGTGAACACACACATGATGTGTATAAATCTAAAAGTGAACACACACATGACGTGCATAAATCTAAAAGTGAACACACACACATGATGTGCATCAATTAAAAGCAAACACACGATGTATATAAATCTGAAAGCGAAGACACACACATGATGTGCATCAACTAAAAGTTAACATACACAAGTCTATAAATTTAAAAACGAACACACAGATATATTTATAAATCTAAGAGCAAACACACACATGATGTGCATTAATTAAAAGCGAACATATGATGTGTATAGCTAAATCTAAGTGAACACACACATGTGTATACATTTAAAAGCAAACATAAACACACATATGAAATGCACCATAAAAAGCAAACACACACACACGATGTTTAAATCTAAAACGAACAAACACACACTAGTCCAGTGTGTGAGCTCACATGGTGTGTACAAGAATACATATACATGATTTGCTTATTAGCCTTCACTAGAGTCACAATATTATTTTATTAATTTTTTGGTATTTTTTGGTTGTCTACCAGCCTTAAAGAAATCTATTGCTACATTACTATTAAGAACTCCTGAACACTAAGATTACCTTGATTCTATTCCTCAAACTTGTTGAGAGTCATAAAAATCAGCTGCAGAAGCATCTCCCTCCTTATAATGCTCTACAAATTCTAAAGTTTTCGACATTGGAGGCCTTGAGTTGACCGCTTCCACAGATCTGGGTAGAGCAGTGCACTATCATGGAACGTCTACCAACCTCCAATACATCTCCCAACAATCTCCACATCGTTCATTAGGACCGCCACTCGTGTTTCGGCCAGCTTGAATACTTCTAATTGCCATCTACTCCCATAGTTCGCAAAAACTTCAGGAGGAACACCCAAACACCTCGTGCAACCGTTAGGAAAAAGTCGCCGTCGTCAGTAAAGGGTGGGGGAGTTCATATTTTATTTAAACTATACGCAGTACAATTACAGAGCTGTTTCGGCCCCATAGACCTTCATTATAACAGCAATAGCAAAATGAATGAATGCATGAATGAATGAATTAATTAATGACTGAATGAATGAATTAATTAATTAATGACTGAATAATGAATAAAAAATACTTATTAAATAAATAAATAAATTAATTAATTTAATTAATTAATATTTTTTAAGAAAGATTATGATACTGTAAAAAATAGATTTTAATTATGATGTTTGTTTAATTCATCCTGTAGCTAAATTTAGAGATTTTGTTGTGATTTTTTTAAAATTATTGTCTAAAATTGTTCTTTCAGTTCATTTGATCTACCTTGGCTAATATTTCCTCAGTAAAGGCTAATGAGCTCATACAGGTGTGATAGCACCCATGTGATAGAGTGAAATATCTCATTGGTCAAGTACCTAAAAATAACAGTGTAAAGATATCTAGCATGTAATAAATCAAAAACTAAATACGTACATATATTATATATCCCTAACTATTTGTATAAAGCTTCACCGATGATGGTTATAGTAACAAAGTTTTGGTGTTATGAAATGAGTGGTGATTATGTGTGGTGGAAAAGGCATGTAAATTACATCAAACATTAGTCAACAGTGAGTGTTGTACGGTAACACCGTCGATCGTCCCATGGGACAATACAAAAGTCCCATGGGATCTCATTAAGCCTTTGTGTTTGTAGTCACATAACTGGTTTACCGTGTTACCTATGTTACCTATGCTAATAGTGCTACAGTGTTACCTATACTACCAATGTTACCAGTGCTACAGTGTTACCTATATTACCAGTGCTACCTATGCTACCAGTATTACCTATGCTACCAGTATTACCTATGCTACCAGTACTACCTATTATGCTACCAGTGCTACCTATCACTGCCTGAAAATTGTCCATAGACAACCAAAACAAAATTGTAAATTAGTGTATACTGTGTTGATAACTAGTTTGTTAACCTCTACAGCCTTGTAAATGTTTTGTTAACTCTAATTACCAAGACAGTTTACAGATTTTGTTATGGTTGTAAATGGACTCTTTCACTCTGTGTATGCTACCAGTGTTACCTGTGCTACCAGTGTTACCTGTGCTACCAGTGTTACCTATGCTACCTGTGTTACCTATGCTAATATTGCTACCACATTGATATCTGTATGCTACCATTTGTCATAGTAACATTATAATGATATTCATGAATTGTGACTTTTACACCAAGGTATAGCCCACATGTAACGGACAATTTTTTTTTTTTGCGTTACTTTATAGGAATATACGCGGGTACACGTAATATCTAATCACTTGACACAATAGCCAGTATTCTAAAATATTTTTCATCTTTCGCAGTAGCTAGCGCGCGTTCGCTACTCCAACTCAATTCCAGGAAATAAAATTAGTCAGGTTACTTTAAAAACAGCCGAACTGAAATGAAAATCGGTCTATCCGTTTATTTCTACTGGTTCCGACGCTTGTTTGATGGAATAATAAGATAGCTATGCCATCCCTGCTGCATTTGGCTGTGCTGCTGATAGTCATTAAACAAGGTTAGTGTAAGTTAATCAGCTGGGTCGTAGACTGCACACGCCACAGCCTATACTTAAGCTGTTAGGTCTTGAAGGTTTAATGGTTTGGGTGCACATTCACATTCAACAGTCGCAGGTTGAACCTGAGATGGATGCTTTTTTCTGTTTTTAATTGTCCACATGTGGAAAGATTTCCCCCTTTCAGGGGAATGACAATCTCATCCATTTTTCATACATACACACACCGTCATTGATGGTTAGTCGTTAATGACACACAAGCTTATAGTTACACTAGATATACATCCTTTTTATAAAATACCATTTGTGCACAAGACAGGGGCAGAAAATAATTCAATGATTTAGCCATCAATGAAAAAAATATTACAATGCAGTTGTACACTTGGTGAAGGGAGGGTGGTCTCCCAGCCCTCCCTCCTGAATCCTACCCTACCCAAAAAAAAGTTGAAAAAACTTGGTTAAGTACATACAAGCATTACCATTTTATATTATAATCAAAAGTATCTAAAACCTCTCTAACTAGCTATAATTGAAATATTAAGATTTATATTACTTCCAATTATATTTACTAGTGTGGAGTTTGCCTATACTTTCTGGTAGAGATGGATATACTAATCACGAATTATCTGGACTGCAATGTTCTGAGCCATTGACATTAGTTTGTAATGCTGAAAATTTCAGTAGTACAGACATTATATGGTTTGCTGGTTCTACAGTTTTAGCAGTATATTCATTCAGTTCAAGAGATCCATTTCCTGTGTCTCTACAATCTGATGTGATTAATGGAACTGCACAGATAGAGAATGCATATTATAATGGCAATTTTAATTTCATCAACTTCACTTTAACAGTAAATGTAAAGGATCTTCTTCCATTCAAAGAACAAAATATAACTTGTGGTACAACATATACTAGAAGCAATGCTTTCAACGTCAAAAATTTTAATGCAATAGGTGAGAATGTCATTATATATTCAACATTAGAATTGTGTGAAAAAATGGCTTCAAGGCAATATTTACAGTAGATTACAATATTAATTTGATATGATTTAATTGTTTAAATGGACTTGATAATTCAAAATCATATAAAAGTGCAAAATTGATAATATTACTATAAATCAGTTATAGTTTTAAAGTAAAGAATTTTAAAGTATTATAATTAAGTTTGTTTCAATGAGCTATTTATTGAGTATCATTTATAATTTTTTGACAATTGTCATTGATAATTAGGAGTAGACCAAATTGCATTAGCAAATTTTATAATTAAGAACTTAATACTGGTTTTCTATTTACACAGATCATTGCAGATTTGAATTTCCAGTTAATTTAACAGTAATATATTCAAGACTTAGCAAAAGGCTGATGAAGATAGTAGCACGCTGGATAAATGTGGTATGTTAATTGCACAAAAAAACAATTTTCATAAGTAAAATACATTACTGGTTCATCATTATCATGAATCTAAACAATAATTATAGGATAGCACTGATTGTATGCATGTTATTCATTATTATGCTAGTTATGGAATTATTAACACTCAGTGGCATGCGAGCGAGGTTTTCAGTAGTCATCCTGTCTGTTTGTCTGTCTGCTTGTTTCTTTGTGTATTAGTCTGTCTGCCTGTTTGTGCGTCTCATATATTTGCCTGTTTGTCTGTATGTCACTCTTTGTGTTAGAGATTATTTATAATTAACCATTGATTTATGAATGAACTTAACTCAGAATGATGATTTAAATATTTGATTAAGGTAATTTTTGTAAATTTTGGGCTGTTTTTTGAGAAAAGAAGTGAATCTATCAGCTCTGAGTAGGTACTAGTTTTTGTGAGTAATCACCTCCTTTATCACATGTAATCATGAGAGAAATTTTTTTTTATGCCCATGGTAGATGTGCTTCATTTTGAGAAGTTAAGCGAGTTCTAGAAATGGAGTTTCCAGTTAAAAATATACACCAGTCTGTGGATGTGGCTTGCTCAGCTTCTTAACTTATAAAGGCATTGTTTATAATTTACTGCTGTTATTGCTAGAGCTATATTGATACCAGAATATAATAGCCAAAAAAGTATTCCCTTGATCTGAGATGATTTTGTAATAGTAATAGCTAGCTAGTATATGCTAGCGCTGAGGGTCTGCACGTTTGGTGCTCCATTAATTATTGAAATCTTGTTTCATGTGATTAGATATACTATTCGTAGACTACTAGTGCAGAAAGTCAAGTGAAAGTAGTAGCAATTATTGAAGAAGCTATTAATACTATAAATATTAAATCTACATGAGATAGCAGAAAAAATGCATGCTTTCATCAATATGGCATGAAATACTCACCTTCTGGAAATTAGTCACACACTATTACAGTTATACTGCTTGTTTTTTTTTCACACACCACAAATTATATTTTCCATTTATGTGCTGAATAGTAATTACGAAAGTAAGTTTCTTTCCTGTTTCCCGAGCAAGTGTCAATAAATATGTGTACAAAAGTTTGTATGAAATGAGTTGAACTATTGTTGTTATAGTGACTGCAATATTATCACATGTGAAATGAATTTTATTATAGATAACCACATTCAGAGAAATCAATTATTTTCTGCAATTAAGGGGCTCTAAAGGTATATTATGGTCTACTCAGATAAGCAACCGCAAATGCTCAGAAAGACTATGTACATTTGAAATTGATGTACAGAGGCATACGAGCCAGCATTATCATTTAACTATTGAGTACACTGAGAACAGAATACACTATAGCTTCACTTCTCACGTATTAAGTAAGTAAGTAATCAAGAAGTGACTATTTCATTATAATTTTTTAAATATCACAGAGAAATTTTACGAAGAAAATTTTGGAGTTACAATTCCTGAAGAAGAATGCAATTTGATTTTTTTGTGTTTAGATAGTCATTGCTGGATCAGCTGGGGATTTATCTCAAGGTTTAATAACTTTACTGATTATACAAGTATTCCCTTTAGAAATCTTGAAGCGGTCTCTTCAATTGAAGTTATTCCAGAATTGAATTATATCGAATTCGCAGAATATTATGAAAATAAGTCAGTGATAAAAATATACCAAGGAATAGGTAAAGTCTTTACTCAATTCCAATTTTGTTGAGTCTTTTTTAAGTGTTGGAACTGCTTAAATTTGTAGCTACCAGCTATTATTATTATTCTTGGACTCTAATGTTTGTTTAATGACAAGTTTAATGTGTGGATAGAGTACAAATGAATATAATTATGCAGTATAGCTAAACTTTTTATATTACATGAAATAATTTCTGATATTGTATGCTTTAATATTATTAGAAATCAATGCCACCTACAGTGCCACTTATTGGAATAATGGACGCTTAACTAAAATTGAAGTAATGTGGTCTGTCAGTGAGGTAGTGGCTCATTTTATGTTACTCTGTTTATATTGTATATTATAATACCTATTAAATGATCACAGTGTGATATGGTGAAATATTTCACTGAGCAGTCTAATTTATTTTCAAGAGCCAGAGGCAGTGAAAATAAAGCCTGAGAGTGAAATATTTTGCCATATCACTCTGAAGTCTGTACTAAAACTGGTATATCTGGTGGTGTAAATTTGGCTGTAGGGGTTCCCATAACCCCAGCTTATATTTTATCAGCTGCTCCATCCTCTTCAAGGAGGGGGAAATAGGCTACACCAGAGGAAGGTAGCTATAAAAACCAGGAAAACTATAGGCTGGTTGCTATAACTACTAGGGTAATGAGATTGTGAACACTGAAATATCTTAATATATCTTGTGTTATTTCAGGTCACTGTACCTAAGGATAACATGTGCAGATATCTATCTTGAATAATATTGTATATTATCACATCATGGAATACAGCCTAATTATATGAAGGTGTGAATATGTAATCAGCTACAGATCTTTTGCACTTTTGCTTGCTACCTTACTGTTGTAATGTTTTTATAATTACTTCAACAACTCAAGCTTTGCAGAAATTAGTAGTTTACAGGACAATTATTGGGAAAGGAAATATTTTAAAAACGATTGGCAGGCAGAAAGGAGTGTTATTAGCATCTTGAATATACCATAATGGGAACCTAAGCTTTACACTAACTTGGGAATGGCCTTTTGACGAATAACATGTTTATTCAAGTACATGTACTCATTATATGAGTCAAAGTGTGATATGGTAAAATAATTCAAGATCAGGCTAATTTATTTTCACAAGCCTGAGGTAAGTGAAAATAATGCCTGAGAGTGAAATATCTAGCCATATCACTCTGCCAGAGTAGTGTAATAAGTGGTTTATGTTTTTAGTGCTAGATGTCTTCACTGCTGTAGTTGTTGGTAACTCTAGGTGTAAAGTCGGCTGTAAAACTCTCTAAGGGCTCCACAACCCCAGTTGATATTTTAGCAGCTACTCTAACCTAGTTTTAGGAAGGCTTTACTAGGGGAAGGTAGCTGTAAAAACCCAGAAAACTGGTAAGCCAGGCAGGTTGCTATATCTGCTGGGGTAATGAACTGCACAATACAGCAATGAGATAACATATGGGGTAGGATCACGCTGCCATCAGGGAGGTTGAGCATGGAGCAAACTAATGGAAGTATGTGAGATGCACTTAAAGACTAAGACTAGTTGCACAGAAGTCCCCCAGGTTGGCAGTACTAGACAGGCGGTAGAGCGGATATCGAGCATCTTATGTCACTAGTAACCTCTGTCTAAATAGCAACTCTTTTACTCAGACTAAAAATCTCCAACAGAACTGTGCTCAGCTAGGGTTTAAATAACTGAGTGTGTGTGTGTGTGTGTGTAGCAGTATGACATAAATACTAGCATGAAAACACTACAACATTATGAATGAAAGTGTTAATTATTAAGTTCTTTCAATCCTTTGGGATTTCTCAGGGCTACTCTAATTGTTCATTGAAGGTGTAAGGCTCCTCACACACTATGTGACAACTTGAGCTTATAGGTCACATACCTAAAAATAACATTGTAAATATATCTAGCCTGGAATAAATTACTTTATTTAAATCTAGTTAACAGTTTTGTGGTCATAATATTCTTTTGGCTATATAATTTTAGAGATACTATATTTTAGCTTCACTATAATTTTATTCATACAACTTTGATGGTAAAATGGGCTCAAATGTTTGTGCTTCAAAATTTTCACTAAAGAGAATATTCAAAACTAGCAAGTACCCTGCCACACAGTGGCGCTTGATGTATTACAATATAAGAATGTAGTAGCATAACTTATTTATATTCATGGTTATCATTCTCTACCCTTGGTAAATGTTTTATCAGTTTCTCCTTCTCTATTTCTTCCTGAACTATCTCATTTCTGTATCCCCCACCTTTCTTTTTTTCAACTTTTTTTTTCTTGAGTCATGGAGCCCTTTCTCCTCCTTTGTCTACCTCTCATGCTTCTGAATTTTTCTGTCCTTCTATCATGATTGTGGAATTAGGCTTTGCGAAAATTCTATCTTCTTTTCTACTTTCACCTTTCTTTTTGAAACCTATTCCGCCTTTACTCACCAAATTGATTCCACCTGCTTTTTAGCACAATATTAATTGTTCACTTTTTGCCTTCTCATTTGTACTTTCTCCTTTTTACTACACTGCCTTTTCTTGTTGATTCCACCAGCTAATTAACCACTTTTTTGCCTTCACTTTCACACTTTAGGTTTCCTTTTTTAAACCAATGCCTCCTATCCTCGTTTATTCCACCCACTTTTAGTTATAATTACAGAAATCGCCTTCAACTCAGTGTTTCGATTCTTTACCCATTCTCCTGCTTCTTAGCCACTCTCGTCTTCTTTCCATTTATTCTTGTATCTGGTTAAGTTACAAATTAATTCGCCTACCATTAGTCTAGCATAGCCAAACCCTTTACTTCTTTACAACTGCGTTCTTTACTCAGTAATTCAGCCATAGTTCAGAATGCTGTTCTCCTGTGTCTCTACCACTCCTGTCTACTGTCCATTTTTGTTGTGAGTGCTAATCAGTTTGCCTCATGTTCTTGGTTTACCTGATAAATCAGCGCTAGTGTATGAGTAATCTTCATCCATGTGGTTTAGCTCATGAATTATTCATGACTATATACGTCATTGTCGGTCATGGGTATTATTATATTGATGTAATTTCCATTTTTTGGTATAATCACTATGATAGGTTCACTTAAATATATTAGCAAATAAACTTAACCATAAAATTTCATCCTGCATGCTTATCATATATAATTCATATACTGCCAAAATGAATTTTAAAATAATGAAGTGAGTGATATTGTCTTGACAGATGAAATTGACGAGGACATTAAATAGAGTGGATACAAGTAACAGCAAAATATATCCACTCTTACAATTATTTTCAATATTGTCGTAATAGTTATAAATATGGAGAGAGGTGTTTGTAACTTCATGAACTTTATGATAGGTGTATGGATGTATGCTATACAACAGTACCATATGGCTGCAAAGTGATGAAGGAGTGGTGTTGAATGAGAGTACATTGGATATAAGGATGTGTTCTAATCAACTTTGTCAATATTCCTTCTTCCCAAATCGATCGAATATTGATTACATGGTTTACATTCAAAACAACTACATCAGTGGATTTTTATATACCAATTCAAACATTATTGGTAGGTAGTAAATAATATTCTAGAATTTGTTATAATTAAATTTCTTTCAATCTGTTCACTCATTCATTTTCTCCGAAAATGATTGTTTTTTTATCTCAAACTCAAACTATATAAATATCTGTTCAAAACTACTAAATTGATATCTATCTGCATTAATTCATTATTTAAAAATTAATGTTCAAAGGGTACAGTTTTTACTATGCACATTATAAACATCATTATAGCTAATGCTTTTAGAAATGTAATGGAATTTTTTTTTGCAAATAAGTCCATGTAGCTAATTTCATACAAATTACTGAACCTATTTCGATGTTGTATGAACAGTCGGATCATCTCTAAGAACGAGTTTCCTGTATGAAGTGTCACATGACATGTGCTCGACTTTCATTCAGTGTATAATGGCTGATAATGGCTGCACAGTTGTACTTGGAAATTATTCAATTTATGAGCCTAATGTGACATCTGATTTTGTACAAGACTCAATGAGTTATCGTTTAAATCCTTCATCTATGTACTATATTCAAGTGTCATCAACTGTTAATTCAATTGTAGTAAGTCTGAGAGGAAACTTCACAACAAACAGCCGTAAGTAAACAATACAAAGTCATGTACAAAGAAATATCATTAATCTAATGATCGAAATACAGTACTCATGGTAACATTATTTAGGGAGAAATTGATGCATCCTCATTATATTTTATGACAACACTATCAAACTTCTGGGAAAACCGCATGACACAGATATGATAACAAATGAATTCTTATAGTGGTTGTAAACAATTGTGTTTCAGTTTTTACGTGCTTTTAACGTGACATATTACCGTTATTGGGTCTACAAGAATAGCTCACAATTAAAACATTTACTTTCATCTCTGCCTTTCCCATGATTTGCATTGGATTATAATCAGCTATGTAGGTGAACACTCTCATTTCCAACTCAATTCAGCAACCCAGTTCAGTTATTCAGTTTTTATAGAGCAGGGGATGGACAGGGCAAGACTTAGAAAGAAAAAAGAAGATGAGGATACTATAGTTTAGCAAGGCACTCCAAAATGCAATCTAGGCATAAGTTTCCAACATTGTCATGGTAAGAGTTCAGACTCCAACACTGATAGTCACAGATTTGAGCTCCTAAATGCACACTTATTTTCTCTGGCTTTTTTTCCTTATCAACTAGAAGATGGTCAAAACTGTCATTCAAGTGATGATGACGCTTTACCAACCCAGCTAAGCTCATAAATTATTCATACACACTTACTGTCATCTGTCGCTGTGGGCCATTGTCTTACTGACACACAAGTGTATTATTATATTTAGGGAGCAAAACAAGTGAGACACTATTATACAGGGGTTGAGAATTGGGGATAGCGAGTGAGATACTATTAGGGGGTGGACAAATGAAAGTCCAGTACATGTTCTATATGTGTGCCCTTTAATTGATGTGCGGGCTCTTATTTCTAGCTTTTGGGGTTTGTCCTCAGCTTCTTGTCATACTATAGCAGTAAGCAAGTCTATGGCTAGGCTCAAACCTGGTGTGATTTTTTTTACAAGTCACAAGAAAAGTTGTTGCGAGTGGTTACTATGGAAATGAAACCCTTTACCAGCTAACATTACTAGAACAAACTGAGGTGTGTAGAAATGTTGTACTGGTAAACTAAAATTACGAAAACACTCACGCCATTCTTTTTTTGTGCAGCTAAGTGTTTGTTGACACAAGTTTAATTCAGACAATCACACTCAATTTAATGTATATAGTGTTTGCAAACTTCATTTCAACTTAGAATAGAGTTTTCTTGCTTAATATATATCCGTTCTCATTACTGCTACGGTTTCAATGATAAAATTTTAATGTGGTTTGGGTGTAATTTCCCTTATAATAATCATGTATATGCCCCTTACTCTTTGGTTGATTAGCTATATGCCCTACTCTATAATGTTTTGTGTGTAACATGTTTGTTTTCCTTTCTCTAGCTCCACCTCGTTTGGATGATTCCAACTCTATATTTTTAATCATATCTAGAGCATTATTTGTTGCTATAGCAATTATTCCATTCTGTATCTACTATTGTACAAAAAAGAAGAAATTTTCTCACTTGTGTAAGTGAAGTGATAACTAATTTTACTGTTTGGTTCCATTGCCTTTCTTTCTGTGTGAATAGGCCACAGGATTTGGTTCATTACAGTTTGCGTAATGATAGCCACTTCTTGCATACATTGGCTCTTAGTTGGAACTTTAATTGGAATATATTCTGGTAATACTATAATGTATGTGACACTATTTTAAACTTTAGAAAGCTTGTTAAGTGTTGTTGCATAGTACATAAAGGGGAGAACTTACTATGAGCTACAAATTTGTTAGTTGTTCCAAAGCTTATTAATTAGCTTTAATTCCTTTCCACTGTTTTCCTTGAATGCAAGTCATATTGCTAGTTACCAGACATTTCTTCTTTCTATCCAAATGCCTATATTATTGTTGAATATTGCTATCTCTGAATTAAATGTCTTATTTTTAGGAAGCGAAGGCACAATTCATGTAATTTTACTTAGAGTTCAAGTGTTCTCATACATTACAAGCTTAAAATGTTTTTACTATGTACAGATACATGTAATACTTCGGTGTATCAGGCACGAGATGTTATTTTGAAATTGGCAAGTGGAATTACTGACATAGCAGTGATTGCTATACTATTTGGCATTATACTTACTGAATATTTTCTTAGCCAAGGTAATTATTTCAATAGTCAGATAATGCAATAAATACATTAAAGCTTATGTCAAATATAAATGTTTCTGATTTCTTCTTCACTTGATAACCAAGATATATTTAATGAATATTAATTAATGTACTTAAACCGATGCTTATTATTTAGGCGGTTCATTGTTGTCAAAGATAAAAGTTCATCAAACTAATTCCAAGAGGGCTGAATTGCACTCAAAGGAGGAGGAAACCATAGAAATGGAAGTGAATGAAGTTTATAGACTAAGGTCGAACATGGCTTCACAAAATGTACAAAGTTCACTTCAAGAAATAACTTCTATTTATGAAAAATGTGTTTAAAAGAATTTTGTAATGCAAATATGTAGCTATTTATTTGTAATTGAATGCAACTATTCTCATTATAAGTAGTTTTAGCTTAATGTTGCTGATATTGTTTTAATGAATTGAACATTATAAACAGCTTATTTGTTTGTATAATTGACAGATAAATACACTCAATTGCTCAAATTAATCAATTTTACTATACTTTAATATTTTTTTCTTATATAACTGTAACTAGTGAAAGTGTTAGGAGTTTTTATGCACTTAGCAATAAAAGCAACAACAACAAATTTACGGGATTGGATAAGCCACGACTAAGATTAAAATAATAATTGCTAAAGTAAATATAAATATTTTATTATGTGTTCATAAATAAAGCCTAAAATTTACCAGGTCATAATAGCTTTACAATTTAATATAATTATAGTTGACATAGGGAGTGAGTTTATACATAATTGATGTGAATATTTAATTGATTTTCCCAACAAGAAACTCCATCTAGAAGAACATATCTCTGTGTGAATACAAATATTTATTTATATGAAGATTAAAATGTAGAGTTAACGTGAGTCAATATTAGGATGGGAAAGATGGAGTTGTGGGAAGCTGCTTATCAGAATATCAGTATCAACATGGGAACAAATGAGTTCGGCTTCTTGATGAAAGTACACTTGATGATCCTCATAAAGTTATTGCACTCTTATGATGGCCTATTGATTCACATTCAAAGGACATAGCAGACAACATTGAACTGACAGACATTACTAAGGGTATTGAAGTAATAAATTTATATAATTTTTTACATCATAATTTTAATCCAATTGTTACTACAACTAACATGCATACAAATAAATGTGGTAGGTTCTGAACTATACATTAAAACTAAAGAACTAACAGATCCGTCTCAAACATTTGGCCGGGAGAGCCACCAAAAAGAGGAAAGCCAGCCCTGTACGTCAGCTAACAGGGAGAGGAATTGCCCTCTCTCTATCTGGCAGTCATCCCCTGCATTACCAGCAAATCTGCTAGGTGCAGATGTAAATGACAATTATGTTTAACATTATTTCAAACTTCATTTGTATAGTACATTAAAAAAATTAGATTTAAAAATATATTTTGGAAGAACACACGTTTATCCAAATAGAGCATGCTTAGAATGTGCAGAACTGTAATTAATAGATTAATACCAAATAAGGAATATAGCCTTTCATTTGAAAGCCATTAGTGACTTGATTTCTGTTTATTTCCTAGTACATGTGTAACAACATGCTAGGTGTTTATGCACAAGTTTTCTTAACATTGTTTGTCAGTGTTTTGGAGTGATAAGCAAAAGTGGGATAGAGTGCTGTGTGGCCAGATTAAATTATAATGTTCATGTTTTAGTTTCAATTGGAAGTGATTTTCCCAAACTTTGATGGATCCAGTAGATGTACACCAGTAGATTGTCACAAATTGTAAACCCTAGCCAGCATTACTTTGAAGATCAATCACAGTGTTGCCTTTGCTTAATATCTAAACTGATTTATTTTTACTTAAGTCACAGTTGAGCTCATTGTGTGTCCTAAAGACCGTCTAAATATAAATGTATCATCTACCCTTCTATACTATTAATAATTTCTTCATGTTCTTCAAAGTTTTTATATTAATGTAAGCCATTGATGATAAGGATATAAATGGTATCGCAACAAAATAGTGTTGGTATTTTACATAAAGCAGTTATCCATTATTGCATTAGTGACTTGCCCACAACCACACTTCATTTCATCCCAGCAAGCTATTTAAAATTTTGTGGTAATGATGTTCCCATCAGGAATGTATTGGGATTAGAGATTAGAATTGCACGCTCAGTTTTATAAGGTTTGTTGAACTAATATTCTGTATGATACCTGTAGATAATTATGAGTATGTAGTTGTCACTAATTCTGACCAGTATAAGTAGTCATTACTTAAAACCAGCCTAGATAATATTCTTTCAAAGTTTTAAGAACTGTGCAGTTAAAATGAAGCTTAGGTCAATACTTTGACAAATTGTTGTTTCCTTTCTATTTAGTAAAGGTAAACTAAAACATAGTAAGGACTCATGATAAACTCACAAGCCGAAAACCCATCAAACTTTATATACCGTAATTATTTACTATAATATCTTTTATTTTTCCCGGCAGAATGGCAAAAAAGCACTGAAATGGCCTGTATTAAAATAGTCTGAGGTTTGGTAACGGTCTGGCCCGTTTTAAAACGGCTAGACCATTTTAAAACAGTCCAAGTTTGTAATTGGTCTGTAACAATTATATTTTAATATTTTACTTGGTACACTCATTATGATTGTGTATTGATAATTTTATTTTATTTTTTAAAACAACTGAACCGATTGAGATGTATACACAGTGCAGTTAGTTTTAAGGACTTCCTGTAACAAATTAACACAAAGTATGGACTATATCTTTCTATTGCGTAAAAATTGGTGTAGTTTTTTGAATTTATCAGAAACAGAGCTGTAATATCTGATATTTCAAATGACTCCCTGAGGTATAGTTTAAACCTCCATCTCAGATCTATATTAAGGTGTCATCAATTGTTAATTCATTTATTGTATAGATTAGAGGAATTTCTCAACATTAGCCCTAAGCAAACAGTGCAAAGAGTCATGTAGTACAATACATGTTGTTATCTTAGATGATCGAAGTACAACAGGTGAACACAGAATGTGTAGCGGAACGTCGGGCTTTCAATACTTTGTGTTATGGCAATACAGCTAACTTTTGTTTAGACCACTTGACACTGATGTTCTCATGAATGGTATGCTGACTTCACAACGTGGTCTGGAAACAATACGCATACTACTGCCACACAATAACTTATACCTATTATTAGAACAATTGGTGCACCCTGTTAACTTGTACCAATACAATTTAGATGTATTTGGAACATGGTCCCTTTCCATCTGAGTGTCCCAATACCAAGTTTACCAGCAGCTTAACTTTAACATTCAATGCAGTATTGTACGTATTATACACTCTGGTAATGATCTACTCAATGTCATTTTGCATGCATTATTTGTTTTATGGTTGCATATGGTTTTACTCCTTTGGGTGATTTAAATAATATATTTAACAGTATCTAGAGCAGCATTTGTGCTATGGCAATTATTCTGCACTAATTACCTAGCATACAAGAAATTGTTTTACTGTTGTAATAATGCAATGATGACAAATGTGTTGGATTCCATCATTGTTTTCTCTGCTTTGAATAGATCACATGTATACTTTGTGTAATGATAGCTTTTGTTTATATACTTTCTGTCAGAAAATGCTTTAAATGGATCATTGTGTATATCACAATGGAGAGTTTGACCTCAGTTGACTTCTGAAGAAGACTTCGGCAAGTAGTCCTAATGTGTTGGGTTAAGTTTTAATTAACAATATTGGCTGATAGAATGAGAAAAATTTGCAATTACTTTATTGCAAAAATTATAATAACATAAAGAAAACAGAAATATTATTGTCACTCAATTTTTTGGAATTAGAATTCACTGTGAATCATGTTACAAGTCAGAAAAGTTACCCTCTCTCTCTTTTTTTCACTCACTGGTATACATAATAAATCGAACAAACTACAAACAATAAAGTGATATTGTTCTAACCCATTTATATTAGCTTTATTTCTCCTATAGATTTTCCTTGAACCCATGTTTAGGGTTTAGAAGCTCATTGTGTACAGTCACATTTAGCTGTTAAACTTGTATTTTAACGAGGATTTGATCAGTTATACAAGTACTCTTCCTCAATTTTGAATCCTTACTTCCCCATTCATCCTTGGTACTTATCTAAATAGCTACCAATATTTTCAACCCCTTATCTGCCTTTTTACAAATAGTATGAATGAACTTGTTTTATTTAACTTAATATAACTTATGAAAACAAAAGTTAGACTATCCTGACCATGCAAGATTTCATCAAATTGGATAATTTTCCTCATGTGACAAAATCCCTGTCCTTCTAAGTAATTACTTGGCAGGATTGTGGGTGGGAGGGGGGGGGGAAGCATTATTATATATTGTGAAAAAAATTTGCCTTATTGCAAACATTATCATTTGTATGAGGTACACTACATGATAGTTTTGATAGTCACTTACAAGTTCTTCTTTCCAGCCAAAATAATTGATACTGTTTTGTCCTTTCTTGAGTGACAGGTAGAAAACAACAACTTAACTCTATATTGTATGCAGATTAATTTAGTATTTTTAAGCAAAATTCAAGTTTTGTTATATTATTAGTGAATCAGGTAAACAATATTATTTTGACATAGGTGATTGGAATTACTTATTATTGTAGAGACTGACTTATTATTCAGCAATGCTTTTTGTATCTGATGTATAGCTAATTGTTTCAATAGATGTAAGATGCAACCAAAAAGCATGTGGAGACAATGCAATGCTTGACTTTTCAGTGTTGCTTAGTAAAATGAGTGCGACAATTCTGTTTCTGATTTAGTCTTCAATATTGAGGGTCAATATTTTCGGAATTTTAATAAATTGTGCTTGTTTTATTGAGGCAAAAAAGCAGTTGTTTGCCAAACTAATGCCAACAAGACTGAGCTACACCAAAAGGAGGAAACTACTAAAATGAAAGTAAAAGTGTATGAGCCAGCTAATTATCACTATCTTACAAAATGTACTAAATACACTTCAAGAAATGAT